>JAABUQ010000840.1_pt1 | contig 70549 bp, 73 predicted proteins | sample 5560001 | NCBI WGS metagenome assembly JAABUQ01 (sample SAMN10711888, study PRJNA513371) | rock metagenome | isolation source: Antarctica rocks | place: Antarctica: Victoria Land, Finger Mt nord | collected 2015-12-18 | reverse complement strand
AAACCACCACTAATGGCCCCATGAATTAGTCCTCTTTGATAGGGGGTATATTCCTGTTTGTGAACGCGATTTGAAGAAATTGGACCTAATGGACTGCGGATCATCGTGTAGTAGTTGAAGAAAGTAGGTGGTTTGGAAGGGAAATTTAATGCGTGACGCGAATTTCCGCGTTTTCGCGAAAACTTTTGTCCGGGTACTGTACGAGCCACTTTTCGGGAAAAGGCCCGCTTAGCCGCCCGAACGAACCACAATCGCGGGTCTATCTTTCTGCCCCACTATGCGTCGTCGCTTCTTCGGGGAGCAATTTTCATCTCAACATTGGATTTTTTCCACCCACAGATCCTACAGCTATCTTCGCACACCCATCCTGGATACACTTGTCAGACTACCCACCGATACTCGCGACCATGGGTTTCGGAAAGGATGACGAATTGGCAATCAATACCATTCGACTTCTCGCGGTACACCCCCCACCTTCTCCTAAATCTTACGTAGAGATCTTGTCTCTCGCAATTGGCCTGCCTTGAGCATATCAAGCCTTGGGTGCAGGATTCGGCTGACTCTTGACTGTTTCGACAGATCGATGCGACCTTCAAGGCCAACTCCGGGCACCCTGGAGCCCCTATGGGCATGGCTCCAGTAGCCCATGTTATGTTCAACAAATTCATGACCTTCAACCCCTCGAATCCTGACTGGGTCAATCGAGATCGTTTCATTCTTTCGTAGGTGAAGCGTCTTTCTACAAGGGTCTCTAAGTCTGCCATTCTGCTCTGGCCCCACCACAGGGAAGACGGACGTCGATGTGGGGCTGACAAGGGCAAACTCTCGTAGAAATACTGATTACATTACATGGATGCTGACCTATTATCTTTGATAGGAACGGTCATGGCTGCATGTTACAATATGCACTACTACACCTCTTTGGCTACAAGGTTACGTTAGATGACCTAAAGAACTTCAGAGCAAGTCCCACCTCAACCGCAGCTCTTGGGCATGCGCTAACCCAGATTTGCGGCTTTCAGCAAGTTGACAGTATCACCCCTGGACATCCAGAAGCTCAGGATACACCGGGTATCGAAGTGACCTCTGGTCCTCTTGGTCAGGGTTTTGCCAATGCTGTTGGCCTTGCCATGGCCCAAGCTCACACTGCTGCCGAATTCAACAAGCCTGGTTTCGAGCTTATCAACAATCACACATTCTGCTTCTTCGGAGACGGGTGTGCTATGGAAGGTATCGCCAGCGAGGCTGCCAGCACGGCGGGCCATCTGCAATTGGGAAATCTCATCATGGTGTATGACGATAACCACATCTCGATTGGTGAGCTGCTTTTCCAATACATTCATGAGGCAACGGCTGATAGCAGATTTCAGATGGGGACACTAAGGTCGCCTTCACGGAGGATGTCATGAAACGTTTTGAAGCCTACGGCTGGCATACTCAATGGGTCAAAGACGGCGACCATGATCTAGAGGGCATCGAGAAGGCACTCGCCGCGGCCAAGGACGTCAAGGACAAGCCTTCAGTCATCAAACTCACAACCACAATTGGTTTCGGCTCGCTCTTGCAAGGTACCGGAGGGGTGCACGGGAACCCGCTGAAGGCGGATGACTGTAAACAAGTTAAAGAGAAATTCGGCTTCAACCCCGAGGAAACCTTCGTTGTCCCCCAGAAAGTGTATGATATGTATCACGCACATGCGGCGGAAGGCGCTGCCAAGGAGAAGGAGTGGACCAAGATGTTCGACGAATACAGCAAGAAACACAACAAGGAAGCCGATGACCTGAAACGGCGTCTGAGCGGCAAGCTCCCTGAAGGCTGGCAGACAAAGTTGCCAACCTACAAGCCCACCGATAAAGCCACCGCGTCCCGAAAGCTTTCCGAGGCCGTCCTCGAAGCGATCCACGGGGTCATCCCTGACCTCGTCGGCGGCTCCGCAGACTTGACCGGATCCAACAACACCCGTTGGAAGGACGCTGTCGACTTCCAGCCCCCAAACCTTGGTATCGGCGACTGGGGCGGCCGCTACATCCGCTACGGTGTGCGCGAGCACGCCATGGCCGGCATCATGAACGGTCTCGCCGCCTACGGGACCATCATCCCCTTCGGCGGCACCTTCCTGAACTTCGTCTCCTACGCCGCCGGCGCCGTCCGCCTCTCCGCTCTCTCCCACTGCCGCGTCATCTACGTCGCGACACACGACTCCATCGGCCTCGGCGAGGACGGCCCCACCCACCAGCCGATCGAGACGCTGGCCCACTTCCGCGCTCTCCCCAACATGATGGTCTGGCGCCCCGCCGACGGCAACGAGACCAGCGCCGCCTACTACGTCGCCCTGACGTCCAAATCCACGCCCAGCATCCTGGCGCTGACGCGTCAGAACCTGCCGAACCTGGAGACGTCGACGATCGAGAACGGCATCAAGGGCGGGTACGTCAGCGTCGAGACCGAGGGCGCGGACATCACGCTCGTGAGCACGGGCTCCGAGGTTTGCATCTGCATCGAGGCCGTCAAGTACATGAAGGACAACCACAACCTCAAAGCGCGCGTGGTCAGCATGCCGTGCTTCGAGGTCTTCGACACCCAGAGCAAGGAGTACCGTTTGAAGGTCATCCCTGACGGTATCCCGTCCATGAGCGTGGAGGCGATGTCGACGCTTGGCTGGGAGCGGTACTCGCATGAGCAGTTCGGGCTGAATAGGTTTGGTGCTAGTGGGCCTTATATGGATGTCTACAAGGTTAGTCATCCCTCATCCTTTTTTATCTCAAGTCGGAAAGTGAAAAGAGCTGACGGGTAAGCAGAAATTCGAGTTCACGCCCGAAGGCATCACCAAGCGCGCACTTGCCACGGTGGATTTCTACAAGGGGGACAAGGTCCGCTCGCCGATCAATCGGGCTTTCCAGCAGCTTATCTAGAGCGACGTTGCTCTTTGCTGGTGGGTGGCTTGTGGTGAGGTTGATGAGGGGAGGGATGAGCGATGAGATATGTGTTTCTGTTTTGATGCGGAGCTAGATAGATGGAATAGGTACAAAGCATAACGTCACGTCTGCTGCCTGCTGCTCTTCCGATTCCTAGCAAACCTTGGAAGGTCCGCGCTGCTGCTGCTTTATCTCACTGATAAAGAAGTGCCAGTACTGCTCCCCCAGCTTTCTTACAAATGTAGAATACAGTGCTTCATCATCCCAAAGTATCCTCCCCCCCCTCACGAACAGACGCTTTCCCCTACCATGATTCCAGCCCTTCGTACCCCCATCATGGCCAAACCCTCCATCCCCTCCACCAACGCTACACCATGTCCCCTCCCCCTACACATCCAGCACCCCCCCCCCAACATCCACCCCAATCCCCTCTTCGTGAGGCCCTTATCCCTCAAAACCCCATCCGCACAAGCAGGGCGCAAGGAACGCCATTCCTCGCATGTCAAATCGACCTGTCTTCTACGATTGTGCCGCCGACGATCTGAATCCCACTTCAATCCTCTGATATCGATGAGCTCAATTCGTAGCGCTCTATCAGAAAGATGGGTCTGCCCTCGACTTCTGGACGTGTGGCATGAACAGCTCGCAGGCCGATGGGTGTCGAAACACAGCGTGGCGGCTTTGTCTGGCAAACGGCTCTGGCGCGGCGTTGGGGTCGTCCCCCCTGGCTCCCAAGGATGGGGAAATAGTGTTCGAGGCTGCTGATGGGGGGGTCTCGTGGTGCTTTGTTCGATACTCCCCTCGCCTGTGATGATTTCTTCTCTGAAGGAGCCACGATATCTGTACCCAGCAAAACCCTGCTTCCCTTTCCGTTGTTTTCAGGCGAGGAAGCATATTAACGTCGTTTCTCGAACGCGCTCGGATCCACTGTGACGACCACGACGAGGCTGGTGATTATCAGCGCCACGGTCACGGCTGTGACGAGGAAGATGCTGCCCCTGCTGGCGGGGAATTTGCCGCGGATGATCCAGTACTGTGTGCCTTGGTCAGCTACTCGTTCTTTCGTTCGCGCACGGCCTGCTAGCGCTTCGGAAATTTTGACATAAAGCGCAGGTCAAGCGTTAGAGGAGGAGAAAATTGCAGCAGAAAACCCCGGAGCAGGACTTGGGGGGAAAATTCAAGATCAAATTAGGTTGATGCGGTAGCATACCTGGCTCTCGAAGTATCGTCTCCCCCCAACCGCCAGCACCATGATCGCGATCCCCAAGAACGTAGCGCCCAACGGCTTGCCGAGCTGGCGCAGATGGAAGGTGTTGGGGGGGTTGGAGGGCGTGTAGCCGTCGCGTTGCTGGATGGTGGTGTTGAGGCGGAAGAGCTGGGTGATGGCGATGCCGATGCCGGCGAAGGAGAGGGAGGTACGGAGCCAGGCTAGGAAGGTACGTTCTTTGTCGTGTTAATTTCTGGTGTCGGGGCGGATGGGAAGGGGAGGATGGGGAGAGGAGGTGGGTATGGAAGGGGGAGGATGGATTGTGATAAGGGGAGAGGAAGTGTAGAACTTGAGGGGGAAGAAGAGGGGAAAGAGAGCGCTATACACATGGAAAGAGGAGAGCGCAACATACCAAGAGCTAGATGATCCCTCGCTACACTTTCCTTATTATCCAGCTCTACACTCCCAAACTTCTCCACTACCCTTGACCACCACCCTTCCTCTTCTTTCCCATCCCCATCCCCATCCCCATCACCACCACTATTCCCCCTCCTTCCCCTCCGCTTCCTCGCCTCCCCCGCCCCTGTATCCGCCACACGCTCATCTCCCGCCGCATCCCCAACCGTTGTACCCGTAGAGCTGTAATTCCTCCCCGACGCACTTCCCCGCTCCCGTGAAGCCAACGGTGTGATCTCATCGCCCGAACTCTCCGCTTGCGCAGACCGCCGGTCTTCGTGCCCCCCTCTTCCCTTCCCGCCAGGACTCACTTCTGCGGAGCTACCACCAGCCATCCTCCTTTGCGGCTGCTCTGCGGCCGGAATGTGCCGGTTGTTTGAATTTCTGCGAAGTGGACCGGGATTGCCGGGTGGCGGTTGTGCGCTCTCGGATAGAGGTGGAAGGCAGGGTGTGCGGTGATTTGAGGATGTGGAGGGAGAGGGTATTGTTGGGGACATGCCGTGCTGGGTATGGGGAGCTGAAACGGTTTATGATGCCATAGCGTATATGAGGGGGGCCGTGAAAGAGTGGGTACGACTGTGTGATTTATTGGAGGTGTAGTCTTGGGGATGCTCGGGATGTAAGGTTAAAGACTGGTACGGGGATAAGGTGGCGTCCTTGGGACCAAGAAATTGGATACCTGTTCCTATTGATGTTGTATAGAGAGTATGTACCTCAAGGTAACTAACCGAGTAACACGTGACTCTGTCAATCCACTTTAATCGCGCGCTAACGCCGGGTTCGTCTATATCCTCCCTTTGTGCTACCTCAGGCTCCCTCTATCATCTATGCTCCCTTAGGCTCCCTCTGGCTTCCCTCAGCTCCCTCGTTTCTCCCCACTGTCTCCCCAACTTAGATTAGTGTCGCAGATGACTGGATTCATTTTTCCGAACCAGCGGTGGGCGATCTCTTGGGTTTTGGCGCTTTATCATGCTATCCCACCTTACTGTAAGAGAGTAGAGCGTAGGCTGCATTAGTGCTGCTTGGTCATTTGCCTGAGGTTCATCTGGAACAAGTTTGGATGGTCATAGCATCATCAATTTTATATTAGGCAAGATATATTTCCACCAGAAGAACTCAAGATAAGTTTCTATCCGTCAGATCAAACGGTGAGTTCTGTACCTTCATTGCTGGAATTCAATTCTTCGACAGCACCGATAATCTTCTTTACTTTCTGCTTCCAAAACGCTTCGCTGCCCCAGGTGGCCTTTTCAGAGAGACGATCATGCCTTCTATCCATCCATCCTTTGGTCCTAGCACCGGTATATCCCAAAAATACTTGAGCAAGACCAGAGTTCATTATCTCGAAGTTCTGGTGGTAATTGTGGGTCAAAGAAAAGGCAAGAAACCAGAATCCAGCAGAGATAGAGCGCCGTGAAAGGCGATACGCAAGCCTGCAGAGCCGAACTCTTCGTTGGTCGACTGGAGGTAGGTAAATGGGCAGGTATGTCAGGAGACCGAAGAATACAACCAATGTGAGAAATACCCACACAGGCACTTGCCCTTGTCCGAAGATCGATAGATTCATGCCCAACATGACGCAAACAAAATTGACTGGAAGGTATAAGAAAGCCAGGTTAGAAAGTTTGCCAAGAATGATTGCTGTAGCCTTTGACTGTTTGGCCTCTTCCAGTTGCTCTAACACCAGCTCAGACTTGTAATCCGAATCGGTTTCGTGAACGTTCCATTCGTATATCCTCATGGTATTATCATATAACGACAAGAGCATTTCAACATCGGTCAACAGACTTCGAAGCTTCCGCCAATATGGATCATCGGCCGAATCTGAGTCCTTACCTACCGCAACTGACTTATTATGCTCAGGAGCAAGCGGTCCGAGATATGCGAACAAGTCTTGCTTCAATTTGACCAGTTCGAGTCGCCGATGATGCATAGCTATGAGATGTGGATGACCTAACGAAGCGACTCGGCCGCTATTGTTTACTTCGATTGGCTGCGTGTCGTGTCGCAAGCTATAATCCTCGTAACATCTGAGGACCAAGAGACGGGCGTAGAAGTGCACGATGCCGTATGAAAATTCGGACGGGTCACTAGGAAATGCATAATTTATAGAGGACATATTGGCGGTAGCAGCGAAAAGGTCGGCGGCACAAGAATATGAGCGTCTCTCACTCCGAGCACACTGATCCTGTGACGACTGCGGTTCCAGATAAACAGCTTTTGACCGCACGAGTGCGATGACTAATTCTACGGTTATTTCTGAAATGTTGCTAGATATCTAGTAGAAGCCAGACTCACTAATACCGCCTCTACAGCAGACAGACAAGCATTCCGAGCCTACGCTCAAACGGAGTATGGAGGCGCGCGTTTCTGACGGGAGTCGGATAGGGTTCCACCGGCCGCCAAAAGTCCAATGGTCTTCTATCAGACCATCCTCCTCTTTACGACGATTCCGGATCACTCCAGGACAGCCCGGTTCGTCTCTGAACTCCTTGTAGTCGAAATGGTGTCGCATAAATGACACCTCGAGCTTCAGTTTGGTCCACAAGAGATCAAGGATATCCGGATCCACTTGACACTGCACGTATATATCACTGCACGTATATATTTCGAGGCAAGAGTTTTTGCAAATTCAGTAGCGCGAATGGTCCAGTCCCGAAGTCTTTGGTGGTAGTAATCGATGCAGCTCCTGTGTCTTTATAATACACCCTTATCAGATATTTTGGACTGATTCTGCCCCCAGAAATTGCATCTGAAGACACGAATTCATGAAGCAAATCGCAGTTATTCCACGATGCCGAGTACGCCTCTGTGTACTCCTTCAAACTTGGCCATTGCGCGTTCGGATGACTTGAATCTTCTGCTTGGGCAAATTGTCGAGTATGGTCGGGATATGCGGATGCCATCGAATTGCGATTCGCAGGGCAAGTATTTAATGCAGTGTTGAAGAAGAGGACACTTCAAATATCCAGCCGTCGGTGTCAGCGGTGCTCAGCCTCTATTATGACTTTGCTTTGAGGGACACGATCTCACGCCCCCGAGCAGTGAGCATTATCACCACCAGGCTGGGCCCCGCCCGCGCCTGAGGGAGCAAAAATCAAGAGCAGGGGATGTCCACTTCAAGGTCCGCCCTGCTACGCCTTTGCACTGCCACACTTTGCGCGCACACCACGCTGTCGCACTAGGCCTGATTCGAGGGAGCTTAATATGGCTTCCTCCGTTTCGGCTCAAGCTGCCCTCGTTACTTTTCTGCTGCCTGGACATTTACCACTACTATCTTCCTGTATTCGTTGTTGTGTTTTACGATATCAGGCATGCTATATACTAGTACCCCCGGGCGGAATCAGTTTACTGCTATTGATCCGTTCTGATTTGCTTCCGCTGCTATGAGTATATGACCTGAATATACAAGGGATCAGGAAACAACGCAAGGAAATGCCTTTGGGTCAAAACCTAGGCCTTTTCAGGCTGGAAGATAAGAATGTAAAACAACAAAGGATGACTGGACCCCGTCCAGCCACAAGGACTAACTTAATAATCCCACCAGACACCATTACCATATGGGCTTACAGTCCTTCAAGATGGAGTTGAGCCTAGCTTAGAGTAGGTATCACCTGCTTTGGTCGCACACGTCATTCACCATTTATTATAGTATAGTCGCCGTCCATGGACTCAACGGACATCGTGAGAAGACTTGGACGGTGGATAATGTTAATTGGCTCCGTGACCTCCTCCCATCAGATATTCCAAATGCACGTATACTTGCTTGGGGCTACGACGCCAACACGCACAACTCTTCTCCAATCAGTGCTCAGTACCTTTTCAATCATGCAAAAACCTTGGTATCTGATTTATGTTTGAAGAGGAAGTTGACTAATGTAGTAGAGTTGCATGTCATAAAGACTGTTACTATTACTAAATTTCGATACAGACTCGAACACGCCCCATTCTTTTCATCGCTCACAGTTTAGGAGGAATAGTTGTCAAAAGTGTAGGTCATCTTGACTAGGCTCCAAGAAGCGCCCGATTTTGACAAGGCCAGGCTTTGATACACTCTGAAGCTGCCCGGAAAAACGCTTTGGAAGAACATCGATCGATCAAGATCTCAACATATGGCATACTATTCATGGGAACTCCGCACCAAGGTGGCGGTGGAGTTGTTCTTGGGAAGTCAATACTACAGGTTGCTTCCATATTTGTCACTGTTGACAATAAGATCCTTAAGCACCTTGAGCGGGACTCAGAATGGCTCCAACAGCAGCTCAGCCAATATGCACCAATTAGCGGTGACTTTGTCACCAAATTTGCATATGAAATGCTCCCTACTCGGATAGCTTTAGGAAAGACTACAATGGTCAGTATCCTTCACTAAGCATGGGCTGGTTATTTACCAGACTTAGATCGTCCCGCTGGCTTCAGCAATTGTGCCTGGTGCTGCAGATGCAGAAGCTTTGGCCATACCAGCAGATCACCTGAGCATGGTTAAATTTCGCTCCCGTGAGGATGGTGGATACCAAACGGTGTCCGGGCATCTACAAATACTGGCTCAAGAGGCGCCGAATGTTATTCGTGCACGCTGGGAGGAGCAGGATATGATTAAAAATTGTATGACACCAAATCTACCATGACAAAGCATATCTCTGAGATTGTATTGTAGCCCGCCAATTTCGAGAGTCGTCACAATGTGGCACAACTTCTCGTATGTCGTGCAGGAATTCATGCTTGGCAAAGCAAGACTAAGCAATAACATAGCACAGACAGTCGGACTTAATGTTAACTGGTACCAACTGCGAAACACGCTAAACCCGGACATTGCGATCAATTATCAATCGAAGAATCGTCTCGCTCGTCTCCCATCTACGTCTGAATGGATCTTCGAAGACGATAGATTCAAGAGGTGGGAATATGGAGAGGTCACTGTACCGTTGCTATGGATCCGAGGAGGACCCGGCTTTGGAAAGTCGGTACTTGCGGCCAGCATTATAGATCGGCTTGAGACTCGAACAAAAACGCCCCTGATATCACGAAGACCTGCTGTTGCATATTTTTATTGCAGATACGACATGAATGATCCTAAACCAGTACATGCCGTCGTCCGGACTCTGATGAATCAACTAGCGCACCAATTACCGGCGTTTGCAAAGACAATTTCCGAGCATTTAGAAGTCGAGGGTCTTCTTGGTCATCCAGAGAAATTGTTGCAGTATTCCTGTCTTGCGACTTGGGAATTCATAAAGAAAATCAACCTTGACAGCTATATCGAGGATAGGGTTTACTGGGTCATTGACGGTTTAGACGAGCTCCCCGCTCATGAGAGATGTGATCTGTTCGCTATACTAAAGGATGCGTTGCGTGAATCCAGAAAACTCAGCATAACGGTTCTCAGCCGAGTCGAAGAAGACATCTTCAAGGGGTTAGAGTGCCTGCACGCTTGCTGCATACCCATGGCTCCCGAAAAGACTAAAAATGATATTCGGGCATACATAGAGCATGGCATTGAAGCTTGGGGCTTTCTTGGCTCGCTAGGTGTGCGAGATAAGGCTTTAGAAACGATGGCCAAAAAAGCTAACGGGGCATTTCTTTGGGTGAAGCTTATCATGAATGAGTTAAATGCCATGGTTGATTTGGACCAAATTGAAGAAGTATTGGCTGGGTTTCCAGAGGATATGAAAGAGGTCTACAACCGCATTTTCGCCAAGCTCTTTTCTGGACACACAGCACATCAAGCTCGGTTGTTGAAAACTATCTTGAAATGGGTTCTCCTCTCTCAAAGAACCCTCAATCTGAGTGAGCTAGCTGCAGCGTTGTCCTCTCTCGGAAACTTTACCCCGGCTAGCTTGAAAGCGTCTTTCTTTCGAACATGTGGACCACTCCTCGAACTTCGCGACTTTGATTGGCACGCCTCATCTGTCACAAGCAACTTGCAACCTCCCGCCGACCCAACTGTACATCTTATTCACGCATCTCTCGCTGACTACCTTCGCTTGAGCAACGATCCGTCGTGTGTACTCTCAGTAGATGAGACTATTGGGCACCAAGAAATCGCCTCTTTTTGCTTGGACTATTTTAGAAATGCAATCCAAAGACCGTTGTTCTACCCTGTGAATGAAGCAACTCTTTACAAAATGGGCCATTTCACGATAGGCAAGCTCTCACAGAAATGGTCCTCTCGGGGTCCAACACCAATAGATTTCGAGTCTCCGACGGATGATCTATCAGATCAGTACTACGTCTATCCATTTGTGCAGAACAAATTTCCCCTCTTAGGATATTCGCAGCAATACTGGTTCTGGCACGTGCATCGAAGTGCAAAGACTAAGCCTCTATCCGCGTCTCTTATTGAGAAGCTATTGAGCGTGTTGGCTTTCGGCTCTAGTTTGCACATACTTTCATCGCTGCGCTTATCAACGGGCATTTGGCCTGAGAATGTTACAGCTGAGTTCATGGCATCATTTGCTGATACTCCTTCGAATGATGGATGGGAATTTGAATATCTAAAAGCTTCATTATGGTCCGGCGTAAGAGGGAGTGAAATTCAATGGCCGCACTACGAAATCCAGAAGACTACTGACATCGGAATTGAAAACAATCATCTTGGTCATGAGCAAGATTCTTCACAATCGAGCCGAACCCGATTCCATAGGGCTATACACTTAGAGAGACTGGGCGATTTTGATGGTGCCTTTCGCTCTTATCTCTTAGCATTCAATCTTCATGATTGTTTGAACAAAATGCTGGATACATCAGGAGAGTACAATCTGTCTGGCCTGTCAGAAGCTCGTCTAGTGAAATTATTGGAATTATGCTCACCATTACAGCTTCTAGTGCTTGGCAAACTTCTACAAAGAGCTGACAGAGATTTGCCTCTAGCCACAGTTGTTGGAATGAAAAGCTCTAATCAAGGTTTGCAGCATCTGGAGGTAAAAGCCAGACTGCTAGCTGCATCAGGTAAGCACCTGGATGCAGCAGAGCTTTACTACGAGGCTTCATGTCTCGATGGCGAACGGTGGGACCTGAAAGAAGCAAGATTTTCCCTACTTGTCAAGGCCCAGCGTTACAGGGAAGCTGCTGAAGTGCTACGGCTGTGGCATAGGGTCGATCACTGGTGCGAAGCAGCATGGCTTTGTAGAAGAGAGGCCAAACTTTACCAGGCCTTTGAAGTACAAACACAAACGCTTGACACTTATATGAGGGGTATCGAGCAATTTCCGTTATGCTGGGAGCTCTACAGGGAGGCAAGTGTTCTATTAGCCCGTTTTGGATACTCTTCGCACGCCGTTAGCATTCTGAAAATGGCAAAGACGCAGCCAAGCTTGGACTTCCTAGCAGCGCAGGAGCTTATACAATTCTACACGCAAGCAAAACGAAATCCAGACGCTTTATCGGTAGCCAAAGCATTGACCATCAATCATAAGGATAGATGGGACTCTTATGAACTACTCTGGAAGATCTCCTCGCTTGATCAGCCGATGGAAGATATCAATACGACATTCGAAGATTTAACACGCCAACCAAATCCTCGCTGGGAGCCGTTCGTCTACCTGGCCTATACACAACTCGATATTGGTCTCAACGACCACGCAGTGTCAGCCTGCGAAGCAGCGCTGAGCATAAAAAAGCATGACTCAGCAGTGTGGACCATGGCAAGAGCATATATCCACAAAGGATGTCTTGAAAAAGCCCTCGACGTTTTGCTCTCAGGATTCGAGGAGTACGGACCTAGGGGCGTACACGCCGATGCCTTAACCGGTGTCCAATTGTACAGGAGCTTTGATGTAGGCCACTACTACGCTGCGATTGCTTATCTGAGCCAGAGGGTCGAGAACTGGGAGCCATTACGGTGGTCGCTGCTGAAGCTAAAAAGGCTGGTAGCAGAGTCCTCCCGTTCTGGTAAGATTAGGTGGACCGACATCAACGAAGAAAACCTAGCTCTTGCGGAATTCCATATAGGGAACTCTACCGCTGCATTCCTCCACAAGGATCGAGATTGACCAGGCCATAGATCAATATTGCTTACGCGCAGATCCTGAGAAGGCGAGAGGATTCCCCCCTGTGGTACGCAAATTTCGTCTCCTCGAAAGTCTGTAGGAAATTGCATATACGAAACTCAGATATTTGGAATCAAACACAAGCTCTGCTAATAGGCTACAACAGTATCTACCACGCGATACCGCAAACGCCAGAGTGTCCTAAGAGGTCACAGAACGTGAGGCATAAAGCAGTTTTCGAACCTGAAGACGGCAACTACCACAGAGAGGATGGCTCCAGGAAGCGGGAAAGAGTATGGTGCCTATCATTACTGGACCGGGCGGTCTCGGATGGCAGCTTCCCACCACACGCAAACGCGAACCTGTGCCCAAATTATCAACCCTGCCTCCACCGCCCGGGGGCGTTGGAGGTAACGGTAATGGCGACCCAAACAGCTCTCAACCTCAGAACAGCAACAAGCAGAGTACCGACAAGACGTCGACCGCATCCAGCACCCAATCTTCTAGCTCTGCCAGCAGTTGCGCAAGCACCCACACCGTTTCTGACTGCAGCGTGATCTGTCCCGCACCAGCATCAAGCGCGTCCTCCGCCTCCCAGTCCTGCAGCACAACCTGCTACTCCACCACCACCACAGGCTGCAGCGCATTCGGCCGCACAAGCACAACTACAGCGTCCGGCAGCAGCAGTGGATCCTACATCTTCGAAACCGAGGCCATCAACGAAGGAGCCTCGACCACGGTTCCCCTCTCCGAGATCGTCGGAATCGTTGCCTCCAAGTTCGCAGCTAATTCCATCGACGGCGGCGCCTCGAGCGGGAATGCTGCTAGCAGCGCAACCGCATCTTCCGGACCACGATTAAGCGCAAGAGGTGCCCGCACGCCAACAGCATCACCCGGATTATCGCCACCATCGCCGCCTACTCCCACAGGAGCCTCTTCCCAGCCCTCGAGCACAACCCATGCACCCACGACGACCAGCCCCGGCCCCTCTGCACTGAGCTATCATTTCCCCTGCACGTCCTCGTAAGAGTCCTGTCCTCATTTTCATAAAGCCGCCGCCATGCTCCCCTTCCTGTACTAATTGACTTCTTTCAACAGATCCTACAGCATCGACCCCGAATACCCTTGCCTGTGCGGCAACGTCCGGTTCTGCGCCTCGGCCGACGGCGGATGTGTGTGGACCGCGTTCCCGCCGGCGGAGAACTGCTTGTATGTAAATCAAGGTAGATAATGCATCATCAAAGAACCCCTCCCCCGTCCCGTTTCTGCAAAGAGCACTCCCGTCGTCAATCCACGGCACTTCCCTATAAAAGCCATCCAATATTCCAAGTGTAACACGTAGGTTCTTCTCCATGCCGTCCCCGAATGTCGACATCGACACCAATTATCCCACATCGCTTCCAAACGCCAAACTCATCCGCATGCGCAGACTACGTCCCTTCGAAAACATCTGGATCTGGGCCCAATATGCCATATGCATTCTCCCCCACACACCTGTCAACCAACCATCTCCCATCCCCACTTCCTGAATCATCTCGCATGCACCTCCCCCCTCCCCCCTCCACCAATCCATCCCATCATCATCCATCCCATCATCATCCCTCCTCCATCTTCCCCCCCCATCCATCCCCAATCCGTCCCCTAATCATCCCCCCTCTTCCCCCCCTCCCTCTCATCATCTCACCTCACCCACTACATCCGCAGCGCCCTCACCTCTACCTATCAACATCCTATAGTAATGACGCTAACCACAAAGCATCTCCACCCGGCCTTTCATCATTGACCGGGAGTTGCGCCTGCTGAGTGAGGGATTGGGCGATTGAGACGGTGGTGTGGGGCTTGGGTGGTGGTGGAGAAGAGGGTGGGAATGTGGTGGGGATGTGGGAGAGAAGGGGGCGAGGAGAGAAGGAGGGAGAATAAGAGTGTGAGGGGAGTTTGCAGAAGGAGTGGGAAGAGTGTAAGAGTCAAATGTGGGGATGTGAGAGTTAAATGAGGGGAGGGTTTGAAAGAGGAGTTTTGGGCATTGAAGGAGATGGAGGAGTGGGGTAGAGGGGAGCGGTTGACGGATGAGACGAGGTTGGAGGTAGCTAAAGGTCGGATATTGCGCTCGGTTCCGGGGGAGGGATATTTAGGTATATTTGTTGGATGACTAGGAGGCGATGGCAAGTGTAGAGGGGTTTTGGGGAATTTCTGAAGGAGAAGCATGTCTTACCAGACGCATGGCAGAAGAGTATGGCCACCATGGACGCCCATGAAAATGCCACCTCACAAGTCACATCAAAATGCACATATGCCGAACAAATTACTACCATTCCCCATCTCAATATGTACACCGAAAGAACCATCATCCACGAGCCCCCATCGAAACTCAACCCCATCGATCGGAACCAGCTCACCGCAACAAAGGCCCCCTCCTTCATCAGAACACGACGAGAAGAAGAAGAAGAAATCCCTTTGTCTGGTTCCGTCTTTGTAGAGCGCAGTCAGCCAAGCCACACATAGATGCGAAGCCGGTCCAGCAGCACGCAATCTAGGATTAGGTAAGTCCAACAAGCTCCACTCAATGGGACACAAGACAGGGATCCTGAACGACGGTTTTCCTTGGTCGATGGAGGGCTTGGGTATTTTTTAATGCTGCTTGCTGCCTTCGACAGGGTGTGAGTTGTAACCAACGAACGACTAGAAAGCTCGACTTCCGCACCGCGAACCATTCGCTGTAGGGGGAATCACTAGGTATCATAGAAAAAGAACAAACTCGCAACTTTCCGAGGGATGAAACTTCGGCGGGGCTGAAGGCTGCCGACAGGTCTGAGTAATGCTAGTCTTTGATGATTTGTTGTCAAGAATTGTGCAATTGGAGAAAGGCTAGCGCACGCATTACTCATGACCCAGGACAGGCGCCGGTATTCACAGGCGAAGATCTAACTGGAGGTGTGTTCGGATAGCACATAGACAGCGTCGCCGCTCATGAGCTCAACCTAAGACGTGTCAGCTTTGATTCAACACATGAAGGCTGGTAAGAACATACAGTGCATCCCTGGGTATTGCAGTTGCTGTAATTGTCGCCGGAGCAGTATTGGCCATGCATCAATCTGCACTTGCCGCTGAGTCCGTCACCAACAATCTCGACAATGTAGTTCAATGGCTGATAGTTGGTAGGGTTGTTCTGCGCTGTTGAAGAAATGGAGAGCCAGGTCTTGCCGTACGGATCTTGGCCAACGCCGAGGTATGACGGAGCCCAATTGCCTTTGTCCGTGCCGTCCTTTCCCCAGGTGCAAGCATCTTCCATTGCGACACCAGCATTATTGATGTAATATTGCGCAGTGGTCGGGTCATTCTGATGCTTGTAATATGTCGCCGAATCAGGGCAGGTGAGAGGGTTGGTGCTCCCCGGGTGGGTGTCAAGCGGCACAGTCTCGCTTTCGGTTCCTGAAACCATTAGGAATCACTCTAATTAGACATCAACTTTGACCTCACCTGGGTAGTCGGTACGACAAATTGCTGCGTTCTTGCTCATAGTATTGCGAACCTGAGTGGCGCCCGTGCCTTTGATGCAGAGGTACTCAGACAGCTCAGGGTTGGTCTTGACGAGCTTGTTGTTCTCACTGCACTTCAGACCACCAACGGATTGGCCTGTGGACCCTTGGGTGGAAGGCCACTGCGACTTCTGGTAACCCGCAGGACAGGCATATGAGCACATGGCGCCAGCAGTGCAGTTCTGGCCGCCTGCAATCGCAGTGACGATGTCGGTAACCATGTTGCCGGAGATGGTGGGGTACTGGACGCCAGACCAACCACCAAAGCCCAGCCACGACAGATGGATGGGTCCATACTCAGAGGGAAACTCCGCACAATCAACTACATGATCAGGAAACGGCTTGTCAAGTCCTTGTCCACTCGCAGGGTTGGTGTTATACGACGAAGAGGACGAGCTCGAGGATGACGCCGACGGTGAGGGTGCCATAGGAGGAGACACGGATGTTGAACTTGGAGCTACGGTCGACGACGAGCTTGGCTGCACATGGGCAAAAGTTGCGGTCGGTGATGAGGAAGAAGAAGGCTGCTGATAGGCCTCAATCGGAGATACGACAGAGCTAGAACTCTGCACCATCGGGGCTGGAGCAGCTGTCGAAACAGATGCTTGAGAGCTTGCCGAGCACACGTTGTTACCCACTTGCGCGCCGCCTGCCCAGATAAGTCTGCCTGCTCTGATCCCACTGCAGACTGCGGATTCTTGAATCAACTGGCCATTCAACTCGTATGCAACAACTGTGGGACCTGGCGCACTGACAATCTTGACATTGGTGGGGGAGCGCTTATCAGCATGCTTGTGTTGGTGACGGTGACCGGGCGGAGAGGCTGCGACGAAAGAACCAGCCGTCGCTAGCAACAAAGCAATCCCAGAGGACTTCATCTTTCCGCTTCAATGCGACTTAGGTATAGGTTTAAGGAGTGACACAGAGTCTATCGAAGACTCCTGGTTGAGCGATATTCGGTCGACGCACAGTCCGTGGACTCTTGATCTATGTGTATTCCTACGATCACCAGGTTAGGTCAGCGCTGCGCTCAAGTGGATTATGCCCAAACGTCAACAAACGGATATCACCGCACGACGACATAACAGGGTTTCAAATTTATGCTCAATGCACAAGCTCATTCAACACCAGTGTGCGCAAGAGACATACACTGTGAGTTGTGGTGAATCCGTACTGTCTCTTGTCTGAAATTGGGTTCTGGGGTGTCGGTAATACCAGGATTGTGGTCAGGTGAAAGTGATATAGTCAAAGGAATGTGGTAGGAAGTCGACTTCCTAGAAGAGCTGCAGTTCTGCACGAACAGAGTGGGGATAGTGTAGTGAAGGCCGCAATGATCGTAGGTAAAATGCAAAAGTGAGAGGAAGGGGGAGGACAATAATGGACGTTTGCTAGTCGCGACCATTGTGCCAAGGCCTTCACGCACTAATGTCAGGGGTAGCCAATCAGCATGCAGCCAATCTTGGGCACGCGGATCCTCATTTTCGTACTATTCACATTCCTTTGTCCTCTGGAATCCTTGTGTTGATCAACAATAAAGGTCGTCCGACCCCCCAAGCTTGATAAAGAAATTCTGGTCTCGTACCTTGGGAAAAGAGGGTTCCAGAGCCAAGAAGGCTTTAGGGGAATTGGCAGGTTTGTCTCGGACAGGCGAAAGGATACTGGCTAATAATTGGAGATGGGACGGAGAATTCATGGATGCTCTCCGGTCTTCGGAGTCGACAATAAACTGCAAAAGGCGATGAAGATAGAAGAGATGGGCTGGTCGAGTGTGTGAAGTCAAGCCCTGACTGTAGAAGGCGTCTCCTACTCTACTTCATCGGCGCAGGTAAGATGGTGAAACGGAGGCAAGCACGGTAGCCACAGGAAGGAACGCTGTGTGTTTCCATCCGCGCTTTACCCTGCTACGGAGACTACTACGAGGCGACGCGACAGGAGATCACAGCAATAGCGGTTTGAATCATTAATTATACTCAAAGCCCAGAGTATCTTGCGCTGGTAGAAGCCATCTCGATGTTCATCCTTTGCCAAGGCACCTAATCCTCCCGAGCGTGCCATCCCGCATCCTCCCGCTAACCTCGACCGGGTTGCTAGAGGGAGCCCCATTCTACTGATTCTAAAGGCTTGCTCCCTCTACCGTCGCAGTTGGCACATTGATTGGTACTTGAGTTCATCTCTCGCAATCGATATCCACAGCCTGTAAGCTGCGCAAACATGGACCACTCCGTAGCCAATCATGATTCATGACAAAAGGCGAACCAAGCGATTTGGATCCTATACTTTAATCGCCCTAAGCTAGCGGCTGCTTAATCTCCGCAATCACTTGACCCTTTCAACGCTTTCAAAGGGTGTCATGGAGAAGAGCGCCGACCCGATATCGAACAAGCGCTGGCGAGGCTGATTATTACGGGACTTGCGCAATTCTACCATCGTGAAGTCAGTTCTCCAGTGAAAGAAGCCCACCATCTGCATCGAGACGATGCCTGCATGCACACGGCTGCCCTTGCATACACCAGCCACCCATTGGGCGAACCACGGGCCACTTCGCTAGTCGCGAAAAAGCTTGTTTGCGCATCCATCCCGAACATGTCCACCTTCCAGAAGCATTCGCTGTCGCAGTAAAAGTGCAACATTAATGTTGTCGTGGCAAAGCACGTTCAGCCGGCACTTGATCGCACCTTCCAGCAAGACGGCCCATGTGGGTCACGATTCTCCGGACGGTAACGGCAGTGAAGCTGTGAAGGCGTGATCGGGTGGGATGCTTGCATATGAAGCTCGGCACTCATACGCTGTCAGCATATTACTGGATTAAAAGTATGTCACTCGAGTGGTGTGGTGTGGTTGCACACCAATCTGCCCCGGAGCGCCTTCCTCTACACCAAACACCTGGAAGCACGGTCAAATGCTGACTGTGTTCGATGCTGCGGCTATCCTTCGGTGATAGTTGGTTGACTGGCTGAGTGGACCAAGATTCTATGGGGCGGGATCCTGCACGACCACGTTGCCTCATGTCAGTGAGACACCGCATGGTAAGCAGGAGACGGCTGCAGAGCTGATGACGAAGGTAATTGCTAACTCTAAGTGCCAATGATCAACTGGCGCAACCCAAAGCTTGCTGCAAATCCAATTGCATCAATTTCCTGTCGCACCCATCAAAGTCGTAAAGGTCATCATTTCTCCGAGACCAACCCTCCTTTCCCAAGCCCCACCCTTCCTAGACAGCCACAGGCGAGACGGAGAGACTCCTAGGCATAAAAACCAATGGGCAGAATCTGCACCCACACTGAGTGCACCTCTGCTTGTCAACGTCCTCACCCGCGTACACCATCTCCGCGCTGCAGTGCAAACACACCAAAATAAGCACCATGCCCGGCTTATCAACATCAATGACGCATTCCGCAGCCTTGAGCTCCTGAGTAGAAGCTCCAGCTTGCGATATCCGTAGAGCCGTGGTTCCAGGCGGCACAATGGTCTTGCAGCAGGAGCGTAGTTCTTCCCGGAAGCTGAGTCTGCTCGGTGTCCATCGTCGGTTTGGAGCTCGGCCTGGGATGAGCATCCGAAGTCTGAACTCCGCGCAGTTGGAACATTGGAGTAAGGCTCGGTGTGTCCCAATGTCGCGTTCTAGGTGGGAAATAAGAGCTTTCCGTCGTTGAGAGCTGAGATGCCCTACACAATTGTGTTCGATCAGGGAGTGGAAGTAGCTGTTGGTGAATTTGAGACACGTCTGAGACACCTCATCGAGGTCTTCCACAACGAATCGCAGAAGTTCTACTGGAAGTCCGTATAGGTTGGGATTGGAGTGGTGAGGTGCTAAAAGCGGGCCTGATTCAGATGCTGGCGGATTTTTCGATAAGTCGATGTTGGTTTCTGGTCTTTGAGTCTGCCTGCTTTGTTCATCCGACTCGAACTCGAGCACTTTATACGTTTCTTTCTGAAAACCGGTTTCGCCATTTGCAGAAATTGCATCGCTACTGGTTGCAGTCTCCTCATCGGACAAGAGCTGCAACAGGGCTTTATCTGTGATGGCGGCAGGTCGGTGACCCGTGAGATCGATCTCTTGCAGTCCAAGGTCCTGACTCCGAGCACCAAGCAGTAGCAGCGGTATCCCATGGATTAGCGACAATGAACCTCCAATATCTCCCATTCCAAAGTTGTCTGAAAAGTTTCGAGGCGCATGTCTTTCAATGACGGTAAAAAGATTGCATGTCAACTTCGTATTCCAGTCTTCCGATCCGAAGGCTGGTAACGGGCCAGAAGCGCTATTCATCTCAAGATGCTTTGTCCGTTCGATGACCATGCGTTCTATCATGTCCAGCGGACTATTGGTAGTGAGCATGTGAAGACTTCAGAACCGACTCCGGTGACCTACACCAGCCCTGCACTACCCACAGTGAATGGCCCCTCGCGCTGCATCACCGTAACCGCAAGCTTGTTGAGTCGCATTGAGATATCGATGTGGACCGGTTTCAGAAAGTTTCGATCAGGAACCGTCCAGACCAGGAACAGTACCGCTACCCATTGAAAGCTTAGTGATGATGTTCAGTTGAATGAATATCCGTGAATTCTGCAGCACTTTATCCAGCCAGCTCTTCCTTCACTGCTGAAAGTGAACACAGGATGCCAATCAACTGATGACTATATGTAGGAATAAGAGACTAAGTGAAGTCGACAGTGCAGTAGCTGTGATACACACACAAACATACTCGTGAAGGAAGAATATCTAGGCTGAAAACCGAATGTGATAATGCTCACTCGACCCGATCTAGACATAACCAATGCTAACCATGGACGCTTTCAATTAAAGTAAGCTTGAGGGAACAAGTCAGAAGCCAGTGAATAGTCCACAGAGGTGACCTCAAAGGGCAATCGTGGTGGCGCCTTCCCCCAGGCATGAAGAAAGCCAGCTTCTCGGAGACTCAAAGACATATCCCTCCAAGACGAAAAGTAACCTATCACCGGACCAAGTACCTATACCTCATCCCAAATTTCCTAAGCCCTGAATTCTCTCGGCAGTAAATCTGCGCAACCCCTCTCCTAAGTCATGAATGAGATGGATGCGGCAATATTCCAAACCCCATTGTTTAAGGTGTGATTGAGGACATGGACATGAAAGCGCTTGATTCTTTGCCCTTCGTTGGCTACTTACTCTCCCATGGCGCAACAGATAACGCCTGGATATGAATCTTCAGCCAAGTAGATACTCCACTCCCGCGATTCTGGAGACTAACCAGAGCCAATACCAATGCAGTGACGCTGAGGATATTTTTGGCCCGTTGGAGTTGAGAAGGGTTGAAGGTAAGAAGAGAGCTTCGGGCAGATAACGCATGTTAGGCATGTCTATCCTGTACAATGGATGCACGGAAGAATACTCTATTACATTAGCCTTTTGCCATCTTTGCAAAGCGACGCCGAGGTGTCATCTACAAATCCCCGAAAGCAAGAGAATTATGAAGGGAGCAAAAGCTCGGGTGTTGTACAAGGCTATGCGATGCCATGCGAACGGCGAGGTAACAATAATGCTGGTAAACGAAATTTACAGAACGCTGCGCCTATCCATCCTGGAGAAAATACTCGAGTTAAATCATACTGGCTGCAATGGAAAGGAGTGAATGCAATCCAGATCCAGCGCCCGTAGACCTCTCAAGATCCTTCCCCAATGCTATGCCTGAGGTTCGCTATTCCGAGCTTACAGCCCCTAACACGGGAACGAGCAGTCCATTTGGTTCTTCTATGAAAGAATCAGCTACTCGTAGAAGGAAGAGGCGCATCATGGCAGATGTAGGTAGGGGCAAGACTGATACGTACCGCAAGAGTATTCCCAAACCTCGACGAACACACAGGCCCATCTTTAGGATCCCATCCCCCATTGCTGCAAGTAGCAGGACCGCTCGTCGTCCGGCTCGTCCACTGCAGATTCCCATAACTGAATTGCACGTAGTCATTCTGATGCTCGCCCACGATGACCAGGGGTATGGGGAGTTTGCTTGTGAAGGATAAAGGATTCGAGGCGTTGATTGGATCGCCGAGTGGGTTTTTGTCAGGGCTGGTGTTTGTGTCGCCGATGTCATTGTGGTTGTTGTCTTTCATGTTGACGATGGCGAAGAGATTCTTGCTATCGTCCTGGCAATCTTGCCATTCTTGGAGATGGAAGGAACAGGTTCCGGTGGCGTAGGCGGGGGGTGGGGCTACTGATGATGCGGGCACAGGAGGGGTTTGTGTTGGGGTTGCTACCGCGGATGAAGAGGAGGACGCGGATGGCGCGGCCACCAGGGGACGAATTTCGCTGAATCCGCATAGGTTCATGAAGTAAGCTTCTGTTAATTTGATTAGCCGTTAGTGTGCAATGGGGTCCGGAATAATGTCAAAGGCTTACCGGTGGCAGCGGCTGCGTAGCTCTCGGCATTGTAGTCTGGGCTGGTTTGGTGGTCGTCCTGTTTGTAAGTCTGGAGCCAAGCTCTTGCGCCAAGTAGTTCACATTCGGTCTGGGCGTCGTCAGTGCCATGCCGTCCTTGATCGTTGCCTGAACCAGGCGCTGTGAGGCCAGCTTGAGCAGCAAGGGAATCGAGATGGGTGAGCTCGTGTAGGATGGTGTGGCCTATAGTCGTCAGTATGACGGATGTATGTTTTTGGAGCAGGCCAACTCACCCGCGGTAGCAAAAACTTGACAATTACGCCTGCTGGCACCTTGGGTCTTTCCGCACCAGCCATTTTGACCGCCAGAATTATCTCGGTACGGTTTCGCGGGGTTTGATCCCTTGCTTTGGTCATATAGAAAGTACCCTGTTGTAGCCGCAGTCCAAAAACGTGGGCAGATATTGATTATCTTTTGGGTGTTGGGGTCACCAGCAGTTGCATCCGTAAAAGCAGCCCTTCAAATATGGCCAATGAGCATCTTTCCTAGAATTTGATGGTAAAGGGGCTCGGACTTACGTATCACCTGAAGCACAGTCTGATGCAGTGCCAGAACATTCGAATTGAATACTGAAGTATTGAGTATTGGACGTCACAGCTGCCATCATAGCCTTGAAATGAGTGGCTTGTGTATCAGACGCTGTGCCGCCGAAGTAGTGAGTGAAGCTAAAAGGCCAGTTAGATTCGGGTTTGGATCATCTTGCGGGTACCCGACTTACGCTGGGCTGTTAACATCAATGCTCGCACCCTCGCCAGCCAGCGTTACGGCATCTGTGTACGCTTGCTGAAGAACGCTCTTCATGGTAGGGAAGTCTGGGGGCCCATAACCGCTGCCGGTAGGAGGAGCGTTGTTGCAATTGCCATCGTACGAAACAACGCCCGACCTCTTAAGCAGGTCTTTTTCCGAGAAGGAGGGGCTGAAAGTATCCACGGATACAGCTCTATCCTGGCTTCGGCGAATTCTTCTTTGGGCTATGGCAGTTCCTGTAGCATCAGGTTCGTTGTTGCATATGGTAGGGGTGTTATGTGCATTGGTGGACCTATCAGCTAAGGTCAAAGGCAGGGAGCAGGAAAGGCCCAGTATTAGGTAAGTGAGAGAACGCATGGTGGAGATGTAAGGATTTGAATTTCTTCTTGATCTTTTCTACTTTGAATGAACAAGAAAAAGGAAAATAAGGTATACTCTAGTTATATAGTATTCAAACAAGTATATTTGGCATTGGACAGACCTTGCTACGCCACTAAGCTGAATGTATGCCTTGTTCTTGAGGATTTTGAAGAAGGCTGTGAGCAAGCCAGGTGTGAGTCTGTGCCATGTTGCAACGCGAGCAACGTGCAGTGCAAGTATGGGGTGGTGTAGGGACACAGGCTTTGGAAATCCCAAATCCATCGAAAAACGCCAGCTTGATGTTTCGTATCAACATATTCTGAAATTGAAACATATTAGGTCAACGTCATCAGTAGGGCGTGGCAGAGAGGTGTTAGTCTGACTGGATTCATGGCACATGAGACAGCGTAGGGCACCTCTCGGTCTATTTGGGTATCATCATCGACCACATGACCGTTAGAAGGCGTCTGCTCCAGCAATCAGCTGAAGGAGCAGCCGGTGTAGGAGAAGGTAGGCCGCATTTTCCAATTACAACCGGGCTGCTGACGCGAGGAGGATGTCTGGCGTAGGATCAAGATTGCCTCGTTATAGGATCTGATGTTTCAGCCACTCGTCATAGGATAAAATCTCCGATTTGATGCTGTCAGCTGTGAGCTGTCAGCTTGATAGAATTGAGGCGTAGGAAACCTCCGAGCGGCTGGGAGTTGTCCTCCTGTCTTATCTATGATTGGACGGAGAAAAGGCCGCTGGCTTAGTAAGCTAGCCGGTGCCACCTTTGTCGCCTTCCATGATCCGTCCCACCACCTCGATACAAGCCTTTCATTGCAACGCCATCTTTCAGCTCTTTCCTGCATCATTTCTTCATGTATTTTCCGCTCGATGGAATCCAACGTCACATGGCCTGCCTGATTTGAATAGCGAGAGGTCGATTGTCGGATATTCCAACACTTGAACAAGTTATTGACTAGCGACATAGTCAAGTACCAGTTTCTATCGTCCTGTAGTAATATCAATCATCTTTCTGTAAGTTGGAGGTTTGGGTCATGACCGAGACATTGGTTTCCTAACAGACAAATGGTCATTACTGAGCAGGCCTCGAATCAGTCTTCACAAGGCGCCGAATCAGCCGCTCTACGCATTCGCACATTGGGGTCGTCTGCCGAGATTAAAACAATGACTGGTCGAGGAGATGGTCGTCTCTTTCGCCCGTATGTGCCCTCTGATGAAGAAGCTCAATCCGTACAGTCTTGACGAGGCATACATAGGTCCTCAAATCCCGTAGTGACACTCGGCCTCTCGGTCACCACCTCTTCGGCCACGCTCGACCCCTCTTCGCCATCTCCCTTCATCCTCATTGTCACTGTCCGCGTTCTCACAACTCCGCGCCAAGACTCTCCTATCACCCTAGCCACTCATCTGAACCCGCTCGGCGGCATTGATAACCGTTCTTTCGACAACATCGTCTGTATTGATCCGAAGACAGAAAGTGCAAAGCGCATTGAAATCTGGCCCCGCGGCTGGCCACATTACCTCTGGGACCCAGACAACTTGCGTGATAGTTGGGACTTTGTTACTGTACCTTCTGATGGCCATTTAGAGATCAAGCATCAGGTGGACCCAGCGAAGATAGCAGATGCAGGATTGAAGTCAGGAGAGAAATACCAGGCCTCACTGACCAATAAATGCCTAGGAACGAGGTGGTGGGCGTTTGGATCGCTCGAGGACCTCGACGGAAGGAGATTCCAGCAATGGAGGGAAGGAGCGCCGAGAGAAGGGGAAGATGGGAATGGGAGATTTCTTGTGGGTCAACGTCCAGATGATCTGGCGCTTGTGATTGAAAAGGGGACGACTGAGTTTGAAGTAAAATAAGGACAAATTTTGAACGCGTGTAGGACTAATAGTGATACGGCCTTGCTGAAACTTGCCTGACCACCTTTCTTGCATGTTGAAAACCAGTGAAACGTCCACAGAGACCTCAAAGGCACTCGTGATCGCGCCTTCCCCATGGGGTGCAGAACGCCAAGTCACCTCGGAGCAGACTCAAAGAACATCCTTCCAAGATGAGAGCAACCGTTACCTGACCAAGTATACCTCATCCTAAATTTATAAGCTATGAGTTCTCCGAGTAGTGAAGACTTGACTTTCGGCCCTAGGTCAACATCCCTCACAAGCGCTTCGCCCCCGGAGCATGGGTGTCAATGTCACCCCGTGGGCAATCTCGAGCGGCTCCCTTTGTTGCATGCTGTACTTGACCGGGCTGCAGGCAGCTCCATCGGTCGGGCGTTTGCCCTCCTATGCCAGATTGCAATAATGCTTTCTGTTATCCTCCTGCCGAAGATAATACTCCAGAAAGCGGTCACCATACTCGAATGCATTGACTGCATCGGCTTTCTCCTGATTTGCTGCATCGAAGTGCTTCTTCCGAGCTTGAATACGCTCATCTGGGGAGATGTTGGACATGTACCACAAGCTTGTTGCGACAGATCAAGGGCTACAATCGCGCCTCGGAGAAGGTCCAGCTATGGTATGCTTACAGTATATATTCTGGCTAGGTTCGGTATACGGCTAATTCTGGTGTCTGTATAACCAGATTCATCAGCCGATCCAATTCGGCTCGTCCTCCCACCAGCGTACACTTTCAGGTTGAGAAGATCGTTTCCGCCAGAGGCAGAGATGAAACAGTCACCGGAGCGTCCAGCGGAGAACAGAGATGAATGTAAAGCGCACCTTGCAGACTTCATGGTCGCTGATGAACAAGCGGAGGAAGGAGATAAAATACTATCACCAGTACGGGTAGACAAGGGTGAGCCAGATGGAGATTCGCCCCAAATACAGATAGAGATTCCTCATATGAGAAACAACCTTGCCCCTCGACAGGTTCCAGCAAGAATATCATCCAAAGAGCAGCTTTCGTCCATGATAGTCGAAGATGCTCGGGCAGCTGATGACAAGGAAGGACTTCGCCTTACGTCAGTGACGGATATAGAAGGCCAAAATCTGATCACTGTCTCATCGACCGTCACCTCCCGCCTTCACAAGCATCGGCTGCGTCGTTGTGCTACTTGTGCACAACGCCAAAAGCCTGAAGGTCAGCCCAGGAAGCTCGTAAAGAAGCAACAGCGTCATTCGCATGAGTCCGCCGAGAAGGTAGAGCGGCCGACAGCAATGTATCACCGTTCACTCTTTTGGATTAAGAAAGAGGAAGACAGAAGACCAGGGCTCTCAGGCTAGGTGGTGCCGTTCCCGAGTTTCTACTCATGCCCGGCAAGGCGATCCCTTCTGACACCGTCGGTTTCGTACGGAGAAGGCTCCATTCAGGCTTGTTCAAAGGGGACTTGATTTTTAAAGTGCTCAGATAGCAACTCTTCCTAGGTTCAAGATTCCATCAAGCTAGCCTTCGAGTCGCTGGCAGATGTCAATCGGATACCAAATGCATTCACCGGTAGCCTAAGGAAAGTGCAGCGCTTATTCCCATATCCCCATTTCCGCTCCTCGCAGCCATGCGTGCTCGACTTCGGCACTGTTTTCTCTTTCTGCCTGACCATTTGCTTCTTCCGCCGTTGGAACATGATCTCGTTGACTCATCTCGCCAACGTCAAGCGCTACCAGGAAGCGACTTACACAATTATATGCTGCTATCGTCGCGGTGATTTCGACAATCTCTCGTTCGTTGAACCACTGGCTCAGCCCCGTAAATATTGGATCAGGAACTTTAATGTTCTGGGTCATTGCGTCCGTGTAATTCAGAACAGCCCATTGTTGCTCATTGAGTCCCAGGTCCTCTTGATTTCCGTTATGATGCGCTTCTGCCCCATTCTGTTCATGTGATAGGAGTCCAGCCCTGACTTCTTCCATTGCCCGATCACCTAATTTGCCTTCTTGCTGCAGGATAGGAGCGTGATGCTCCCACTCATACTCCGCACCATTCAAAGCTGCGACTCTGCATATACAGATCTCTCTTATATCAGGGCTCAGTGAGGTCTGTGTACGTATGGAGCCTAGGAAAGACGACCAGCCAGACGCAACCGGAAGAGCATGGAGAAGGGTAAGGTCGAGAGCTTGAAGTGGTTGTGGTGCTCGTCGAGCAGAGATTTGTGTGTAAGAGGCCTGAGTGGAGGGAGATGAGGGAGGCACTGGATTTATAGGAGCGTATGGAAGACGCATTTTATGGAAGACTATGTAAACAGCTGCGCGAGAGAGAGCAGCCTGCTGCTCCCTTTCAAGCCAATATGTACAAATCTCAATAAAATGTGCGAAGAAGTCCGTTATCTCAACAAGTGTCTTCAAGACTAGCAGGACGAAATTTCAATCGGGAAGCAAAATATCGTTGGGGTCGGGTGGGACAAGATTTTTTCAAGCCAGGCAAACCTTAAGCCCTAGCTTCAACCCTGACAGGGTTTCGCAGCCTCATAATTTTCATTCCAACACCATCACCTATCAGACGCTGGCCTGGGAAGCTCATCTGGAAGCTATAGCTATACCTTGGGCGAGAGACGATCGTCATGGTGAAGCTTGCTCATCGTATCTTTCCACCTTGTGGCAGCCCATGATACTTTCCCTTCTTGACCTCGAAGTTGTCAAACCCTCTCGAACAGAAGCATTATATGAAAGATCGGAGCATATTTCATAGTATATAGAGCGCGTATATCGCAGGATATCCAGAAATTTCGCTTCTTACTCTCGGTGCTACTGTGAGTACATGGAACTACTCATCCTCGTTCTCATACCCCTTTTCCGACCTTCCCGTCAAAACGCCATTGCTAAAATCCTTCTTCCTAATCCCAAGTACTTCCCTGGACCAACCAAAAAGCTGATAGCACCATCCGCCTCCGACAAGCACACCACTGATGACATTCACTATTCTGACCACGGCTCTCAAGAAGCTATCTCTCTCCGTTCTTACGGTGAGTAATATCGGTTCGATATCGAACTTGAAGAAGATACCTGGCACCGCGCGCTCGGGCACAGAATGCGATTGGGAGGTGGCGGCGTACTGGTTGGTATAGATGGTGTTCTTGTCCACGGTGGGATCGGGTCGGTAAGGGTTGATATGTTTCGGCGAGGATGTGGTGGTGTATACGGTAGGGACGACGGAGAGGTAGTATTGGAACTTGTAGAAGTGTTCAGGAGTGCTGGCGAGTGTATGGTCCAAAGGGTTGAGGAGGGACGGGTAGTGTGGACCGAAAGAAAGCTCAGAGATCAGGTGGGTGAAGTTGAAAGCTGCAAAAATATATCAGTCAAAGCCGCTGCTGTGCTCAGGATCAATGAGCGGAGGGACTGATGAAGATACGACACAACAGCTTGCTGGTGAAACAGACCAGTCATATGTGCGAAAGGAAATTGGAACGTACCAGTGTGATCCAGATGCTCCCCAAACTCCATGTATCCATGACCCCTAGCCGTGATGTGGAAGTCTCCTTGCACCTTGTTTCCTTCCAAACTCCCATAAATCCTACAAGCCTCCAATCCATTCCTCCCAAACCTACTCGGAGTCCTCTTGAACTTCCTCTTCTTTTTCTTCCGCCAAACCTCTCCAACAACGTGTTCAGGGTGTGTGTCCTCTTCCTCTTCTCTCTGCCTCCCCAGATCTCCACTCTCAAAGGTGTACACCCCCTTGTTGTTCACCCATTGATACCAATCCGTACGATCCCTTGTCAGCGCGTCCCCGGCAAGTATTCGATCGCCAGATGCGTCCTGCACGTTGATGTGCAGATCGCTACATCTCATGGGTATTACGATGTCGATGTTGATTTGTAGGTCATGAGATACGCCCTTCTCGACGGAGAAGAGGTGGGTTTCGCGCCCATTGTACCATCGAAGAATTTCACTTATAGAAAGGAAGGCGGAAATGATGATGAGGACGAGGGTAGTATAACCACCGGTGGACGAGCGACGGGTGTAGGTTGGTTTTGTCTTTGCTATTAGGTGTTAGCAGAGAACGACTTAGTTGTCGGCGCAATCTCCACATGTTGCAAGTTCCAAGGTTGCCTCGAGAAGCGCTGGGCTTCCTCGAAAATACTTAGGTTGTAGTCAATTGCGCAACTTACGGAATGCGTCGAATGTTTGGAGGTTGCTGGTGAAGCCTCCCTTGTCCCCAAATGCGGTCTCATCTAAACCGTGGTCTGCGAAACCGTTCATGATGCGCCGCTCAACCGCTCACCGAGCCATTGAATGGCTCTTTCAAGAGTGCAATGCAAAAATGGTTGCTAAGGATATATTGGGTGTTAAAACCTAGGATTCTGGAGTCGTAGCGTAAAGTAAATGATGCGTGGCATCAGCCCTATTATTTCTAACATTTGCGGTAGCCAATCGCTTGCCAACAGATGCGCCAATAATGAAATTAATTGCTATTTCGTCAGGAACCAATCGTACGACTGATGAAATTCACTCGCTACATCACCGGAATGTTCATGTGTGAGAACGAATTTTCATTGCTCATAAGTATCCTTTCTACCCTATCTAAGCTTTGTACAACTCAAATGCAGCTTCCAGCCAACACCTATGTGTAAACCCAGCCGTATCGAACGAGGAAGACGACCATGAGCATAGCCTCATGAATCGTCGGAGAAGCGAAAAAAGAAGGGAATTCTATGTATCATAGCACAATCCTAAATATGTCAAGGTAGATCGTATAACGTGGAAGCCCTGTTTCAACACGCCGACCGCTCCCTACCAGGCGAAGGTTCAGATGACAGCTTCAAGATGGCGCGCAAGATGGCGATTGGTGCGATGCTTCTTGGAGCCACCCGAAGACTTCTTGTAAAGGCTGATCCTTGCGGGTCCGCCGCAAGTCTGACTGGAGTCGCCTTCGCAATGCGCCTTGCATTCGCTCGAGTCCACATTCTTGCTTCCGATAAGGTGGGTCCCGCAAAAGCACTGTCCGGAGTTTTCTGTACCAGACAGCGGCATGCCAAGCTTGCTGCAACGATCCACGCAATTGCTCGCAGTGATCGGCTGGCCCCACCACTCTGGGGAAGAACCCAGGGAGCGGACAGGGTTCAGCTGGTCGGTGTAGCAGCCAGCAAGGTCCCATGTGGAGCCATCGGAGGCGGTAAGCTTGCTACCGCTGGAGCTTGAGCCGGCGGAGGTAGAGCCAGTTGATGTAGCTGACTCTGAGGGGCTGCCCATAGCTGAAGTCGTCGTTGACGATTGCAATGTGGCAGTTGCAGTTGGCATGACGGCGGAGTCCGTAAGCTGTAGGTCTACCACAGAAGCACTGGATGGCTGGAACGATGCTGCAGTCGAGGCAGAGGTCGCCATTGTTGTTGGGGAAGTCTGGATGGATGAGGGGGTGCCCGTAGACACTACGGGGGCCGCCGACGATGCATTTGCAGAGGAACCAGTACCGGCGATAGACTGTGAACCGAGTGCTGCACCACTGCCAAAGCCTGTGGGTAGGCTATATGGGCAGTTGTTCTGAACTGTAGCTAGTCCGGGACCTAATTGAATTGGATTGCACCCAGGCAGATGAGGAAGAACACCTCCACGCGTTTTGAAGTCATCGGTACTGTGTTCGCCACCTGCCAAGCCGACATCTTCCGATACAATGTTCGCAACTCTGCACGAACTCATGGCATCACCTGATCGTACAGAGCCAGCGCCGAAGCATGTGTCGGAGTCGAGAGGAAGGTTTGTATTGCCAATCCTACAGGTCTTCATAGCAGTTTGGAGCCTGCCAACTTCCCAGCCATTGATCTACTTGTTGTCAGCTCTAAGCCAGGCATGAAGGAGTGCAAATGACGTACGAAGTCCGCATGAAACCCATAGCCAGTGTTGTCACCCATAGCAAGAGTCCATGGACTATCATTCATGCCGTAATCGCCATCGAAAGAGTCGACGTCAAACCAGTATTCAATCATAATCTCGGGAAACCGCTTCACATTGAAAGGAGCCGTGCAACCAGCAAGTCCGTCTGCCGCTGATGGGAAAGCCATGTGAGCATTGGGCTTTGCGGAGTCAAAGTCCTGGCCGTTCGAGCAAGATGGGAATCTGATGGTCGCGGCCAAGCCGCCTCCATGGCAGGAAGTGAATTTAGGGAAGCCGATAGCTGTTGGGGTGACATAGTTGGGTTGGTGGCATTGCCAATTAAGTTCATTGCCGCCGACATCAGAAGAGCCATCGTTTGAACGCAACATTGCGTTACCAGTGAGCATGCGGAACTCCTTCGGGAATTCGCTTCGCTCCAAGTCAGCTGTGTTAAGATGTGTGCCGAATTTGTAGTATATCTTGTGGTTGGGCAGCTCCGGCACCCGGATGAAGCTGCCGTTGTGGGGCGACTTGTAGTACAAAGCTGGCATCCAGTAGTTGCTCTTATCTGGTATGACTGGGACAGTACTGCAATCGGAGGTCTGGGTCTGAGCAAAGTCCATCGTTGGAGCAAACCCATTGCCACCAACGATGGAGTGCACATGGTTTGATATCTTCCCAGCGCTCATGAGAGGATCGACACGCTCGAGAACTACGGGCATACCAGTTCCCATAGTGAAATACGAGCTTTCTTGCGCCGCAATGGGAGCAGCCAAGGCGGCCGCAAGGCCAAGGGTCGATTTGGCGAAGGTGAAGGAACGCATATTGATAAAAACGTATCAACGGAGTCTGGTGCTGAGGAGGTGGGCGTGACGAAACTAGATATCGAATCTAGGTAATGGAGGGTTGACGATAACGAGGGGGTGGGACTAAGTGAGCGTGGGTTCTTCTTAAGAGAACGTGTCTGTCAAAGAGCGACTGTAAGGATCGTGGGACGTGAAAGTCTCGGACTCTGTCAGGTAAGTGTAAAAGAAGGTGCAGCAAGAACGTGCACGTAAGCTGTGCAAAAGAAGTAGAGATCACATGGGCCCAAGGATAGTTATGAGAGAAGCACCTACTCCATGGGATCTACTTCGTACACTAGGACTTATCAAACAAAACCCGACTACGAGGGGGCTAGAGATTGTGAATCGGTAATCAACACCGTTGATACTCGGACCAGGTCGACTTTCCGAGTCATCTAGCTCATCTCAATGCAGTTGGATGTATCGATTGCCCCTTGCGGAGGGTGTTTTGTTTCCAGGAAGCTTGGTATCAAATCCAAACATTGACTTTGCACCTGCAGAAGCGAATGATCTCGGCATCTTGAAACGACAGGGCATATCTGCAGCCACCAACCCGTTCGGGCCAGCCCCTCTTCCTCGGCCGGATGATTTCCCAGGCACAGACACCTGATAGGAGTGATGGACTGTGGATCGTGATCTTCGATGAGCGCGCGCAACGCAGCGCTCCAACAGGATCCGTTTCTCCTCCATGTTTCACTTCCAGTAAGCTCACAAATACCAAGGACGTCCAACGTTTGTGACAGAATGGGGCCAAAGCGCAGAGATGAGGGGGCTCATACCGCACGCTTGCAGGAGTACAAGGACAGATGTTCAAAGCGTACAGGAGAAGGTGATACCAAGGCACACCGAGCACCATACTCAGGTGCAAAAGAAGGTGTCGAGGGTGTGTCGAGTCCCGCCTGTTGCATCTTTTGCTGCATCAGCCGGCTGACGAGAGCGATCTGGAAGCCACTGATCTGCACGAAGAAGGGGGCCGTCGAATTGTCTTCACCCGCGTCGCGGTGTCATGACGATTGACGCATGGCTTCCCACGCGCTATGGCCTGATATGGTTTGGTCTAAGGCCCGAAGTGACGAATACCCCTGAACCATGCCGGATCCATCACGCCTTCTTCATCCTTTAATTTGGCATCCCGAGAATCTGGATCCTCGATTCTTATCGTTAATTACTGGTTCTAAATCACAGTCCACGTGCTGCTGGCGAGACGCCCACCCAACATGAAGAGGGACACATAGCAGGAAGTCAGCGAGCCTAAAACAGGCGGCTGCTTTGAGAACAACGTGCCTGGGGCGGACTTATCCATCACCTTACAGCTCCTATCCGCCTGCAGGATGCGATACCTAACCTCCCGTGCAATCAATACGCTTTTCATGTTCAGCCACGGCGCTGTCTATTACATGGTAAGCGAGAGTATTGTGGAAGCACCTGATCTCGAAAACCTCGTCTCATGCACACTTCAACAGTTCAACTTCCACAAGTAGCTGCTAGACTTGCAAAGTCTACCTCACAACACTTGCATCATCATTCATACCTTGTAGACGCTCAGACGCGGTCATTTGACGATGCTGCACATAAAGTACATACGCACGAATGAAGTGGAACCTGAGGCACTATGACTTAGCGGACACTAGCAGTCGGTGCACGGGATCTCCTCCCTTGTGTTTTCTCTTTCAGATACTTTTAGTGCATGGATAGGTGCTTCAGTGATCCTGAGCGTCGTCAGCCCGAAAGATGCGGGTGGCCATACAAACGTTTACCGTTTTTTCCAGGCTTGAAAGTGAAGAACTTTAAGGTAGGTCTCATATGATACTTGATTCGAACATACTCTGAGAGCAAGTGACTCGGCTCAGGAGAAGCAGGCAGTACAGCACGGGCCTTGACATGCTTTTGATGCTTATGGAGTGGCAGCCATGGTCCCCAGCTAAATGTTGTCATGTGCAGTAGCATGGATTAGGTGCCATGGTACTTGACAGATGCTGTTATTCTGTGCGTTGGGCTAACGCACGTTTTTGCTGGTATAGCGCTCAGACCACTGAACATAATGCTTGTATAACAAGCCATTGCCAATGTCAACGGGATGGAATTCCGGTTCTGCACACCATCTTTCGGTGAAACGTTGACTGAGAGCAAGCCGGAACTGTCCGCAAATGCCGAGAGATTATGTGCTTCGTGCAAAGCTTGTGCATACAAAAGCTACTGGACTGAGTATGAGTCCAAGCTTCTGTCCGTGCGACAACCATCCATCAATCGGCAAACAACTGTTAAGAGATACCGAGTACATCGAAAGGCATTCCAGGATCGAGACCGGATTTGAACCCGCGTCCGGCGTTGCCCATCGTGCAGAATTGCTCTACTTTATAAGCGTGGTCTCCGGCTGGTTTTGACTGCAGCCATCAGTTGTTTTCTAAGAACTTCTAATCAAGCTGAAGACCTCAATCGATGTCAGGTTCGAATTGAAGAGACCTAGTCACTAGATCAAGCGGTCGCAAACAGATGAGCTGGCCGCGAGGCATACGAAATTAGCTGAATGGAGTTGGAAGTCTATGATTGCATCGTAGCCACGATCAATAGAAGCCTCGAGGGCGTTTGGGCGACGTGACTTCTTGAGGTCTATCTGTGATCCCACAATGACCACCATCTGTAGCAGCATCCATTAGGATCTTTTTCGTGCTTTGATTATCCACGTCTGCTTTGGTCGCCGCATCTGTCTCAGCGAGTTTGTCTGACTCTGGCTTTAGTTCGCGTCTGCCCTTCTTGCGGCGAGCATTGGGCTCCCAGTTACGGTCTACTTCTTCAATTTCTCGAATGACTAATGAATCGTGGTTAGCTCCAATTCAAGCAGGGCACTTCGTGGCACCTAGTTAGAGAGAATAGTTGATCAGATACCTTCTTCCCATTCCCTCTCCTGGTCTTCATTCCCTGTGCCTAGTAAGCCTTCGACATCGACGTCTTCGCCTTTCTGCACCCTCCCAATAACCTCCTTGAGTAATCCTATCTTGGCCTCCGCTTTCCTGGAAAAAGTGATGAAGTCGTTCCGTAGCACGATCATCTGAATGGCGTTCGAGCCAATAAGCAGGAATATTACGATGAAGAAAGTTGCTGGGTTCCATTCTCTCCGCAACAGCCTCTTCGAGGGGTCTGATACCTCTCTGGACTTTCTGAATGCTTTAGGTATGATAGATTGCCATACGGAGGGTTGAGCCGCTCTCGGTAGAGACTGTGTAGCTGTTGTGAGGTGCCGCTGAAGTGGTTTCGTAAAGGCAATCGATTGTGGTCGTATAAAGCCGCGATGCGTAATGGCTGAAAGGCATCTCATTGGGACTGAATTGTTCAGCATATTCCAGAAAGGAGCCGTGAACGGCTTTCCCAGATGCATCGTTGTTTGATCCCTACCTTCACACTCCACAGTCACTGTAGTGCCAGGAGCTTTGACGCGCGGTCGGATGTGGCAAGTTTGCCGAGCTTGAGCTTAAAATTTGGCGTTTGTTTACTGGACTACTTGATGATCGAGTATCTTTCGATAGGTTCCCGGACGCCGGACCTTCTATCATTCTCTCCCGGATCTAAGGCTCATGGCTCTGTTCGTTTTGGATGAGTTTCAAAGTCTATCCGTACCACCTGAGATCCTACCATGACTGTGGAAGAGCTGCCGGCGCACGTAGCCAGTATCATACAGGCGGCAGCTTCCACGGCTAGTTGTACGCCCGACACTGTCGAATCACTGAAACGTCTATTCTTCGTGACCGACAATGGACCGCCGAATAAGCCGCACGCTGCACCCAACCATCAACGAAAGGCACCTGTACACGATTCTCGAGCCAAAAAGACGACCGGCAGAAGGTCTCGGAAAGCGCCTCAAGTTACGATTCTCGAAGAGCCTCAAATTGTCGAATGCACCTTATCATCGAAGGAAAAGAGTACCCTCGCCGCACTGGTGGTCAACAACGCCCTGCAATCGCTCACTGCTGCTCTCAGGGATCCAACCTTGGCGGAACCCACGAAGCCAAAGTCCTCCGCCGCCCGAGCAACGAGTGATCAGGGGTCAGGCATTAAGCCCGCCTCGTTGCAAAACAGACCTTTGAAGCCAAGATGTCTCAATCGCCCCTCGACGTCTCCAAATAAGATCAAACCGACACGAAAGTTTGCTGTGAGCTCGAAGGGTCACGTATCAGGGCTGTTGGCTGTGGCAGAATGTGCTTGCGCATCCTTCTCTGCCTTAAGGAAGCTACGGCCAAAGAGCAACTCAAAGCCCGATACGTCTGAGCTCCAGGTTGAGAATGGGGTCTCCGCTTTGATTGGGAAGCTCATAGCGTTGGGCTTTCATGACCTTGCCATGCGAGAGCTGGTGCTTCTTAAGAAGAGTCTCGATGGTGCCGAACCTGCGGCGGTCGAAAGTGTTCGTCACACAACGGAGGAGTGGCACGTTGAAGCACTTCCAGATCTCTTCAGATGCTCAGGAAAGGCTGCTACCGGGCGCCATCTGTCAATATCGGTGGCAATACAGTTCCATGCTCTCAGGATCATCGCCGCGAGGCCTAGTCATCTCAATGTCAAAATTGCTCTGCTATCTGTTGAATCTGAGTCTCCACTTTCACTTGTGAATATGATCCTGCGCCAGCAACATGCAGTCATTCCTGGAGCTGAAGTGAAAGCGGCACAGCAGTTAGAATCTCTGTCAAATCTGCTCCTTAGCCTTTGCCCTAGAGCGTCTAAAACAGATGATGATAGACTTTCGGAATCAGGACGCACCATTAGCCCTCAAACTACGTTCCAACTGCAATCGTTAGCATTCCAGATTCGGGCAATTTGGTGGAAACTTGCTCAACATAAAGCGGATGTTAACAATGAGATATGGGAACCTTTTTCCAGGTGTCTAACCACTTTTTGTCGAAGCCCGTTCCCCACAGAATCGGGAAAGTATCAGACATGCAAAATCGCTGTCGAAAAATTGTTGGAGCATGTCAAAGCATATGGGAATCAGGTCGAGACACCGCCTAGCTTTCAAGGACGAAGTCTTATCGAGATCAACCAAAAAATGGCAGAAATAGCACGAGATTGCTCTGAGGCTGAAATGGACAGATGGTGGAGAGCTGCTAGTGCCCTATTGACCACAAGCAGTGCACCGAAGTCTCGATTGTTGTCGATGGAATGTCGAAGGGCCGCTTTAGATCTCCGTGCTCCCGCCAGTTCTTGGGAAGAGCAAAGAATTTTACGACAACTCGCGCTTGTTGCGGAAAAGCTTGATGTAGGTGTGGCTGGGGAAATCGATGACATCGAAGACTTCTTCATCTCCATCAACAGCATCCGCAAGTCGGTCAGTCTCGTCCTCGGTGAGAACCAGCCGGAGGATTCAATTTTACAGGGTCGGACCTGGACTTTAATCCAAGATCAATGTGAGAGTATTCTTATTGAAGGAATTCGTTATATAGGACAATGCATCAACGCAATCAACATCCAGAATCAGAAGGCATTGCGGTATGAGGAGATAGCCAAAGTCGTTCATGATGTTACGATTCCTTACATAGGATCACTTGTAACATTAGCAAAACGTCACTACAGCGAGCGCGACCGCTGGTACAGATTTGACAAGGGTCTCGAGGCCTCTATTAACGTCATTGAAAACCTTCAACGTATGTCTACTATCTCCAAGCCTACTACCACTGCGGCGCGGATCGAAGCGTCCTTGGTCTCTGTTTCCAACGTGTATTGGTGTCGTTTTTTGCACCTGAAAAAGGAGGGAGCCAAACACAAAGGATTGAGAAGAGCACTAGATCTGTCGATCAGCCCCCTTGACAACGAATCACGCCCGCAGGCGTTCGCAGGGTTTTTGCCAGCACGACTCGAACAGCAGGGCATATTTCACGAGAGGAACAAGGATTTCAAAGAAGCCGCACAGTCCTATCTTAGAGCCCTCCGTACCTTGATCGCAGCAGGGTCTCTAAGTGCCATGGCAGAAGCTGCAGTATCCCAGCCACCAAGTCAATTTTTATCCGACACTGGAGAGTGGAAACTTTTTGGCCGATTATTGATAGCATACCCGAAGACAGCACTTTACATCGGGGTGGAGCACGAGTTGACCATCAAGCTGGCATCTGATGAAGAGAAAGTTTCAACCGCGGAACGGGGCCTTCTACTCGAGCAGCAGATTCGTGCCTTTGACACCATTACAGCTGCTGAGAGTGTGGAACCCAGATTCTGCGAGGCTTTCCAGACAATTGTATCTGCTATCCTGACAGTCTATACCCAGCAAGCATACCCATTACGCCGGCTTCGCATCATAAACCAGCTTTTGCGCATGCATTCAGTATATCCTTCCCTTTTTACACCAGGGCTATTCGGCTTGTTGAATGAGCCAATGGAGATCACTTCGGACAGTATTTCGCTCTCATCGGACTCCGGCTTGCAACAGTATACGACCCACTCGGTGGCAAGTCAGAAGATCTACGGTACGCTGTGCAACGAGGTAGCCGACCTGGCAATTATCCGTGACTCCTTGGCAGCCTGGTCGAGTTTACTGCTGAATAGATCTGACTATGACTCACTACGCCGATGCATAGATGATATACCAAATTTCCGGCTTCAACTCGAATGTCTTACAGAGTACCTGGAGGGTCAAGGCCTGGCACGGGAAAGATTATCAACGTTGAGGTTGTTAGTATTCGTATACGAAGCCTTGAAGCCGCTGCCGGCTGCTTGTACTGTGGTCAAAACCTTGGAGCTGGGCGTTCAATACTCGAGGCTTGGGAACTCGACGGAAGCAGGCTTTGTCCTACATAAAGCGCAGAAGTATCTGAATAACAATGCAGGTGATAGCTCGAATATGTTGGCTACTCGTTGGCATTTATCATATGCTGAATACTCGATGAGCGTTGGCAACGTTGAAACAAGGTATGTTTTCCGGGAAGTCTCACCGCATTAAGGCTAAGTCTGCAAAGCGAACAACATATCAGGCAAGCAGGCGAGAATTTGAAGCAAACCGTCTTCGACGGGGACTCATCGCATTCGAAACCCGATCGAGATCACCAGGTCGCGCTCATGATAGCTGATTTCGCCGATGTTTGTTCTATGTCAGCTGTCGCCCAAGGGCAGCCCTTAAGAGCTTTATACTTTGGAAAACGAGCAGTCAATACTCTAAATAGAGCGTCGGCGCTTTTACGCGGCTCGAAGGACAAGTTGAGGAAACCTCCCGCTTCGAGTACTCTTGATGCTAAAGAGAACGACCTAATAGCTTCGATGTCGTCACTGGCCGTTTCCACACTTGCCCCAACGCCAAACCCAAGACCAGCACATGAGATGCCTATGTGCCGCAGGACCTGGCTCCTGATTCCTCGCCTATTCCATAGTTTGTCAAGACTGTCCGCATTGTACGCCCATGGAGGATTGGCGCGAGAAGCCTACTTCTACATGGAGCAAGCGCAGAAAGTCGTGAAGGACATGCCGTCTGCTTCCTATCAGGCCCGCTTCCACGCGGAAGCCGGACAACTCACAAACCGTAGTGGTGATCATAAAGCAAGTACGCATCATTTTGACAAGGCCGAACTAGCCTACCAAGGCAATGGGCTGGATCATCATTATGTCGAGTTCCAGCTCTTCTTAGCAGAGAAATACATGCTGGACAGAGATTTTCCTGCGGCAGATGCCGCGTTTGCTTGTGCGAACAAAACGCTAGATCATGTTACGGATATCGTTACCATCCTCGGTAGACCAACAACGTCGGAAACCTCGGCGCTTGTAGCCCAGATGGATAGATTGTCTTTGACAGGTGTTCCACGCACAAACACAAGACCTGATCAGCGAGCGACGAGAGAAACGAACATAAGCGTGCCAATAAAGCAACCGATAAAAAGACCTACAAAGGCTCTTCCGAAGGTTTCCTCGTTCTTGCGTTTTCAGCAAGCTCGCATCTCACTCCAGCGTGCTTTGACATCCCTTTATGCAGGAGATTTCGACAAAACACAAGAGTTGCTCGACTCTAGTGCGAGTGATACCATGAAGCCTCACCAGCTGGTTCTTCAGACTTTGTTGGAAGCACAGCTGTGTCTTCGTCGTGGGTTAGAAAGCATGGCAACCGACCTCACTTTCTGCGTCCTACCAGAGTCCACTATTTCATGTCCGTCAGTGAACCCGCTAGCTCAGCCACCTATAGAAGTCTCCGGCCAGATTGTTGCAAAGAACGATCAGATTGGTCGTAGGAGACGAGTGACAAGCAAGAAGCCGGCCAGAGCTACGAAAGCACAATGCCAGCCTTCTTATCCTAAATTCATTGGTTTCCTCCAACAGACTCAACTTAGTTTAAGCGAAGTTTGCACGCTAGCGATTAGAGCTGCTTCAACGGCAGAGATGCACACGCTGGTAGATGTCCTATCTAGGACGCTCATGATTTCGTCGTCCCTCAGTCCATCGATTTTGAAAAGTCACAGTCATCCCATGACTATTACTTTCATTACGGGTATAGCTCGGCTATTCTAATCCTCCTGAACTTACAATGCTAACATATTTAATCGCAGAATTAGGAAGGACTCTAGCCTCAACCCGAGAGAGGATGATAATCCAGATAGAGCAGCAAACATCTTCCACGCTGAAACAGCTCGACTGGCTGACAGACTCTGACGCGTGCAGCCAGTATCCGTTCAACGCGTTGGATTTTCCACTGGATATTTCTAATTTTAATACTGAATATATTGATATCATGCCCGAATCTTGGACTCTTCTCTCATTGTCCCTCAGCGAATCACGAAATGATCTCCGTGTCTCAAGATTACGATCGTGCCAGACCCCCTTTGTTATCAGTATTCCCTTGAATAGGCACAGTTCGCGCGACCCTGACGATGATGCATTTGGCTTTGATCAGGGTAAAGCTGAGATGCTGGACATCGTCAATCTCGCCAATTACTCGACCCACGATGCGCCGGATCCGTCACGGAAAGGAGCCAAGACTGAATGGTGGGAGGCTCGTGCTGCTCTTGACGTCCGCCTGAGGGATCTACTCGTGGATATCGAGGGTATATGGTTCGGCGGCTTTCGAGGAATCTTCTCGAATGACGCCCACGATAGCAATCTCGTCTTAAGATTCCGGGAATCGCTTCATATCATCCTGGATAGGCACTTGCCATCTCGTCAAAAGGCGACAAAAGGTAGCTTGCCAGATCGTGTCACGCTAGACATTCAAGTCACCGGGATGTTCGTTGCACTCGGAAACCCGAACCTGGCGAATTTAGACGAGGAAATGACCGATCTACTCTACTTTGTGATCGATATCCTGCAGTTCCACGGTGAAAGCAACGCTTACGACGAAATCGACTTCGACGCCATCACAGTCGAGGTCTTAGACGCCTTACGTCAATATCACGCAGCAGCAGAGCAAAAACCCCGATTTACCAGCCCTCAGCACACCATTCTAGTGCTCGACAAAGCCCTCCACTGCTTCCCGTGGGAATCCCTCGCATGCCTGAAAACCCACGCCGTATCTCGCGTTCCCTCACTAGCCTTCCTCCGCGACCGCATCCTCCAGCAGCAAGCCCAGTCCTCCTTGACCCCCACCACGAAATTCCTCGTCAACTCCTCCTCCGGCACCTACGTCCTCAATCCTTCCGGCGACCTCGCCGCCACACAATCCCGCTTCGAAGACTCGCTAGCGGCGCTTCCTCATTGGGATGGTATAGTCGCCCGCGAACCCTCGGAGACCGAGCTCAAATCCGCACTCTCTGAGAACGAAATCTTCCTCTACTTCGGTCACGGTAGCGGCGGGCAGTACATCCGTCCTCGCACCGTCAAGAAGCTCGACAGATGCGCCGTCGCGCTGCTGATGGGCTGCAGCAGCGGCACTATGACCGAAGCCGGGACGTATGAGTCTTACGGCACCCCGATGAACTACATGCACGCGGGATGTCCGGCCGTGGTGGCTACCCTGTGGGACGTGACGGACAAAGACATCGACCGCTTCTCCGAAGTGACTCTCGAGAAATGGGGGCTTTTCAAGCAGCAGCAGCAGGTGGAGGAGACGAGCACGAGTCCGGTGAAGAGAGGTAGTCCTGTGAAAAGAGCTAGGCGGAGGGGGGGGGAACCGAAGGTTGCCACAAGCGATACGAAAGCCATGTCGTTGGACCAGGCGGTTGCGCAGAGTCGGGATACGTGTATTATGAAGTACCTGAATGGTGCGGCGCCGGTGGTGTATGGGATCCCGGTGTTCCTGTCGTAACGCTTTTAGTTGGCATTGGTGGGCGTTTTCGAACTCTTACCCTGTATAGGTTGGCGTGGGATAATGGGATTTCAGCCCATTGGGGGGTTAACTTGGCCCTAGTGCGCTTTCCAGGGGATCAATCAAGCCTGAGATACTTTTCACTTCGTCTTGGAAGCTGCTGCGTTAGTAGACACCTGTTTCCCCTAATCTGACACCCCTCCCTTTTAGATTGACAACCTTTTTCGATCCTTTGGAACAAAGATAAGAAAAAAGTCGACACCCTTTTCGGTAATCACACCCCCCTCTGGGCCCCTCTGGGCTGGGAAGGTACCTGTTTCTATACCCAAAAACTGGTATCTTTGGTAGTATCCCAGGTCTATTATGACAGTTTAACGACCTCGAATTGGAGCTCTAATTCGCATTCGATTAGAGACATAACCACACCTCTAAAACGCACGAGACATCGCTTGGAAAACGGTCGATTTTGGGCCCGAAGGCGGGCGGTCTCTTTTGCCTCTCTCGTTGTCTGTTGAGACTCAAAAAAAGCTGTATATGTGGATGTACATGAGGGGTTCGAGCCATCGAAAACCGTTGTTCTAATTGAACCAAGACAACGTGGGGAGGGTAAGAAGTCCGACCTATCTTTGATGCAAACAAAAGTCTATCTTCATCTTTTTCTCAAGCTGCAATCCCCGCGAACAACGGTTGAATAGTTGGAAGAGCAATAGGGACACATCTTCTGGTGAGAGATCGATTGATCTTGGGTGTAAACCGGTTTCTATAGTATGTACTTCTCCGTACCTATCCCAACTGTCTTAATTCTCTCGATACCAAGTTAGAGCTGAATTTGAAACATATCTCTTGGAGTGCTCACAGTTTAAGTCTTGAATCACTATTACTGTTTAGACCTACTATGTTGTATCCTCTGTTTACAACGTAAAGGAGAGGATAAAGCTCGTAGCCGCTCTCGAGATTACACTATTGTCGTCGACAATAGTCTCTCTATTGATTCTTCGCTTATTGCGTTGTTTATTCAACGCAACTGGCGTCGCTCCTAACAACAATTGCGCTAATCTATCGCCAGCTCGCGTGCCTCAAGTATGGAGCCCCTGGGCCAAAAATACTTCTACTATTCAAATCTCATCTTGACCGTCCCCAGACCTCTCCAAACAATGGGACGTCTGGAGAAAAGAATCAATGTTGGCGGTACAACAGATGGTTTCTCATTTCTTACTTCGTATTGGATTACTCATTCACTCGTATAGAAACTGGGTTTGAACTTAAGAATCCATCGGGTTTGGATCAAAATAGGCCTGTTCCCCGCTAGTAAAAGGTGGTTTTGGGATAGCAAAAGTGGTCTTGGGAAAGGAAAAGTGGTTATGGGTCGAAAATGCGAAGATGCATTCTATCAAGGTCAAAAAGTCGACTCGCTCCGAAATAATCAAATCAGAGGTGTCATTATATCAAATATAGAGGTTTTTCAAATAGGGGAAAGGGATATCTACGCAGCAATTCCCTTTTGGATCCATCTGTTCTTGTCTCGACAGAGATGAGTTAATGCTTCAACGAACCTCCCTCTTTAGCCCCGCGTTTTCTTCTGGTCATCTAGTCCATCGTCACTACGTCAACACTTTTTCAATGAAGTTTTCGAGGGATGATGCATTTATCGCATGCCAGCGCATGGAAAATCTCTCGAAACCTATACACAAAGGAGCGCTGTACAATTGACTCTTGCCATCCGTTCGAACGGCCCGAGTAACAGCTACGTGATTATATATACCTATAGCTCCCATCTATCCAGATACAAATACCCAGATCGCTTTTTGCTTTTGATATACACTGCTCCACTCCGACGTCTATATGCAGAGCCGAGAAATCAAGACACCCTCAGTGCGATCAACCAAGTTCCCATACCCGTCAACACCATCACAAGCCTTGCAACCGGAACGCTTGTCGCTGCCCCAGCTGTGAAAGGCTGCTGCGATGTCGTTGGCGCGACCCCGCTACTCGTGGTATTACTTGTCCCTGTCGCTGTCGCTGTCGCACTGCTTGCCGCCTCAGTTCTCCCTAACGCAGACATGATGGCCGCCGCCACGTCTCCACTACTCTGTGTCCCGGCAGCCTGGCTATACTCTAACGTAGTGGCGCCGACAACAATGTCGGTCGAGCCCAAGGAGATTGCAGTGCCGCTGACAGTCACGGCAGGCGCGCCTTCGGAGATGGTGATGCTGCCCGCCACGATTACGGCAGAGCTTTCTAGATTCAGGGGCTCGTTGTTGATAGTGATGGCGGTGGCGGATGGCATGCTGTAAAGAATGGTGCTGCTGCCGAGAATGAAGTTGGACGGGTCGAGAGAGATGGGGGTGTTACTGATGGTAGTTGCCGGGGCGCCTTCTGAGACTGTGACACCTCCGAATTGGATGGCGCTGTTTTGAATGGTGTAGGTTTCGCCGTTCATGGTGATGGCAACCGCGGGCGGTGGAGCTGATGCTGCACTGTATAGGATGGTGTTATTCCCGATCATGAGATGGTTTGTGCCAAGGGAGATGGGTGTGTTGCTGATGGTGGTTGCAGGTGCGCCCTCTGAGACTGTGACACCAGCGATCTGGACAATGCTGTGTTGGATGGTGTAAGTTTTGCTGTTCATAGTCACTAGTGCTGGACGATGAGTCTCTGGGGCGTCTTGGGAGGTAGGTGAGGGGTTATCCTGTCCCGGAGGCGTTGGATAGATCGTAGTCCCTGAAATGGTAGCTAAAGCCCCAAGCATCGTGCTAGTGGATCCAGCTTTATCTGTTGTGATGGTTGGGTAAGCGGTGTAGGCGTCGCCATTCAGGATCGATACGACGGGCTGCGGCGAGAGGATTTGCTTCGGGAATGGGAGCGTTGAGGTGCCTATGACAAGACCCAAAGAACCTAGGGAGACAGGGGTGCCAGCTATTGTAACGGCTTGACTGTTGGGTGTAAGGGTCTTGTCTGCTACGATGACTGGCAATGCATTGGGGGTAACGATTTGACCCAGAGCGACTGATGCACTTTCAATACCAGGAGAGCCTGGTTGATGACCCGATACCTCTCCTGCAGGAGCTCCCGCGGTACCGGCAACAGGTGTAGCGATGGCAGGCAGGTGTAACCAACCCGTTAGTCCGTGAACGACTATATGACTTTCTTGGGGCGAGAAATTGATGGTGTGGCCAGCTACCGTTGCCATAGGCATTGGCGTGGCTAGATTAGTGTCGCCTGATGGCGATTCAATGCTCTTCGTCGAAGCGCTGATTAGCCAGGGCAAAGCCAGCGGAGTGATGTAAGTCGTGAAGCTGCTAACGGAGAGCTCAGATCCTTTCTCGACAGTACCCGCGCCTGTCAGAGAATTTTGACCAGGTCGGATTGGTACAGAGAACAGAACCACTGATACAGGGGAGCCGTTACTCAAAGGTAGGCTTGTTGGTCCTCCGTTGTGTACTATGGCCGGTGAGGGGCTTTGGGGCTCTGGTCCCGTGATGGCCGTCGCCGTTGAATGGATCACTGGTCCTGACGGTTCGAAGAAAGAAATGGAGGTAGTGATTCCTCCGGTGCCAGCTACGGAGAATGAGTTCCCAGTAGTTGAATCACCTGAAGGCAGCGGCTGGGGCACAAGAGGTTCTATGAAAGGTATGGTGCTAGGAACCATGACACTATCGACAGTGTTGCTAATTGACGAGGATGGTCCGACGGTCGGGCTCACATGATCTGTCGTGGTTGGAGTTGGGCCAGGTGGTGTTTGCGAACCCGCTGGCTTTGGAAGGGTATGAGTCGGCAGATTGCCCCCGTCAACAGTTGTCGTTGCGGTTGTCGTCAAGGCCGCAACGGGGATCTTTATGCCTGGAGGACCGAAAGCGGGCCCGTTGAAGTCACACTGCCGAAAGTTCGGCAGTAAAGTCGAGGCCCAAGGTTGCTCTTCCAACCACGACGAGAGATGGGTAAAGTTAAAACGTGCCTCTTCCATTACCTGCCGGTTCGCAAGAAGATCATAATTGAAATGTTTGGGATCAATCGGGTAATAGAAGTTAGTGGGCAAATGCACCCTGGTTCTCGTAATCGCTAACTCCGTATCAATCGGTATTCCATTCATCATCGGAACCGTCAGGCCGCACCCACAGGTCCCTGTCAAATACGATCCACTTCCGGGCTGCAGACCCGAAGGGCATCCACTATAGGGTAGTGTCGTAGACGACAGGATTTCGGAGATGGTAAGGTAGGGCGTAGGCCACGCAAAAGATGTGACAGACCCGATACGTCCATCGGTGCCACGGGCTAGGAAAGCTCTTCCTCCGCCTGGGTACTCCGGGACTTGGCTTTCCACGTGGTCATAGTAGATTTGCATGGCCTCCGGTATCTGACTTACATTGAGCTTGTCAATGTCGCCGTACACAGTCGACGTCCTAGTGGTTGCAGTAGCGTTCGATCCGCGGTAAGTTGTAACGTAAACTGAGATGGTGTCCAGAGTCAAACTTATACTCGAGTTGTACCATAGTATCTGCTGGAGGCCTGAGCCATCTGCATTAATCAAACAAGGTGGGCAGTTCCAACTGTTATTCGCCAGCCCGGTATTTGAAGTGGAAACATTTAGTGACTGTGGTACATTTGCCGACGAGTACGCGGTGGTATTGGCGTATGCTGGGACTGCTTCGTCAAAATGTTAACAATGCGGACTATGAGACTTGCGGCCGTTGAAACACGAACATGACGCGGACTGAACACAAGTACTCATCAAGGATAAGGCTGTCAGCGAAGCACGAAGGATGATATGACAAGCCATGGCAGAATAGATGCAAAAACGTGAGGCTGACGTTTCGTGCTTCCTCTTGAGCACACTTTGAGAGGCGGCACCCTACACTCATAGAAGTGGTACAGAGGAGAAATAAAGCTGGAGCAACGAGCGGCAAATAAGTAGAAGAGGCTCTAAGCTAGGAACGAAGGATTCACATAGGCCTCACGCCGCATTCCTACATGCTCCCAGATCGGTCCAAGCTCCAGCTGAGCCTCCCCAAGGATCCTCTATAATCTGTATCCGGACCAATGTCAAGAGATATTCGAGTCATTCGGGATTGGAGGCAAAGTTCAAAGCGGCTGTACTACCACTGAAGCTCATCTACCCCCGGATACTTTGGGCTAACGAAGGTTTCCCTTCGTATAAACTCTCTCGGTCATTGATGGCCAACGCTGCGTATTGGTGGAACGAGTCCGCTTGCGCTTGTCCACCTGTCGCTCAGTCGAGCAAATAATAGGACGACCTATCATGCGTGTCGAGGAACCGCCGCATGCAGAGCTTATGCGGAGCGCGATTAGGGCTGCTTCAAAACTGCTGCGGCTCCTTAAACCTTTCTCGCGACGACGAACCAATTAACGGTCCTGATTCTCCTAATGTGAGCGTGCTGTGTGCGAATGGGAGTGAAGGATTCATCAAGACCATATTCATAAAAAGGTACACATTCTAAAAGTCGCTCGGTGAAGTGCAGAGGAAACGGTGGAACAAGGAAGACGAAATTGTCGGCTACTCTAATCCGCGATCAGGCTTACGGACCGTGGAGGCGGCGCTACGCCAGACCGCAAATGACGTATGATCGAGTGGATGAACGACTTCTGGACCAAAGTCTTTGACAGAAGGCCTCGATGGACGAATCACAAGTCCGATCTTTCCTACCAAGCATCTAACTTATCTACATCTATTGACCACAACATGTCCGTCCAAACCAAAGCAACCATCGCCTCCTTCGGCGGCAAGCTCCTCAAACTCACCCACAATGCCTCGACCACCAACTGCGAGATGGGCTTCAACCTCTACCTCCCTCCCCAAGCCACCTCAAACACCTCACACAAGGTCCCTTTACTCATCTACCTTGCGGGCCTGACCTGCACGGGGGACAACGGCGCCGAAAAGGGTTTCTTCCAACACAAAGCCAGCGAGAAGGGCATTGCAGTCCTGTATCCAGATACCAGTCCTCGTGCGTCTGCCCCGATTCCAGCAATTGTCAATCCTTTCACGCCACTGCATTAAACAACATCCGCTACATAATAAAACCGGCGCTGATATTAGGGCCTCTTCCGGCTCTCACAGGTGGGCTCAAAATCGAAGGCGAAGACGACTCCTTCGACTTCGGCTCCGGCGCCGGCTTCTACCTTGACGCAACCAAAGCCCCCTGGAACAAAGGCTACAAGATGTACAGCTACATTACATCCGAGCTGCCCAAGACCGTCTTCGAGAACTTCAAGCAGGTGGACAGTGAGAGGGTCAGCATCTTCGGACACAGCATGGGCGGGCACGGCGCTTTGACTTTGGTAAGTGAGGATTTTTCCTATGGGCTACTTGATTACAGAAATCCAATGGCTACGGCCTCTTGAAGCCATGGCAGTTGTGGGGGGCGTTGCTGAACAAAATTCAGTTCCTCAAGAACCCAGGGAAATACAAATCCGTCTCCGCCTACGCCCCTATCGCCAACCCCAGCAAATGCCCCTGGGGCGAGAAGGCCTTCTCCGGATACCTGGACGACAAGTCCGAGTGGGCTGATCACGACGCCACCGAGCTGGTTAAGAAATGGAATGGTGGACCACTTGATATATTGATCGATGTGGTACGTCTCGCACACTCCTCTATCCCTCTCACGGGCTCCGCGCTCGCCCACTCGCCTTATCTTTGCCTAACCCATCTCCTGTAGCGGACTCTTCGGAAGCTACGGGACATTTCTTTCTCCAGGGGGGTTTCGCTGACGCTGATGGTGACCAGGGCACATCCGACAATTTCTACCACCAAGGCCAGCTGCTCCCCGAGAATTTCCAGAAGGCGGCGGCGGAGAAGGGAGATGGTGGTGTAAGGATTAGGTTCCAGGAGGGGTATGATCATAGTTATTTCACGATGGCGACGTTTGCCGATGATCATGTGGGGCATGCGGCGAGGTATCTGCTTGGATAGGGTTGTGGGTCTTGGGACGATGTTACGAGAGGAAAAGGGCTGTAAATACTTTGATTCAAATTGCACATTGTGTATCGTTAAAGCCAAGTGCAGCTGTTCTTGTAGTTTGTTGTATATCTCGGTTTCTCCTCAAGATAATTGGAAACAGCACCCTAGAGCGTAAAAAATCTCGTTCATAGCAGCAACATCTCTCCACCTCATTTTCCAGGAAATCGTATCGCACACCTCACTACTACCCTTCAAGCAACATCATCCTCAATCTCATCCTCCACCCCCTCCACCATTCCCTCTCCCCCTCCACCCTCACCCTCATCCCAAACCTCCACCTCCCTCGCCCGCCGTCTCCCTTTCCCTCCGCTCCTTTCCCTTCCCCATCCCAGGTGTATCCTCCCCAACCCACCCCCTTCCCTCGCCACATACCTCGCCGGCTTGCGAAACACAAAGGTCGGCCGTGCCGGTGTCGTCGCCAACTCGTCCGACGAGAGAGAAGGCAGAGTGTGTTGTGTCCTCGGCGGGCTGGTGGAAGCAGGGGCTTGGGCTTGGAGGGAGGACTTGGAGGGGCTGAGTGTCTGGGAAGGAGAGCGAAGTGGATGAGATGGGAGAGATGGGGTGGTGGTGAAGTACGAGGAAGAGGTGCTGTCGAAGGGATGGAGGGATTGGGTTGTGGAGGGCTGTGCGGCGAGCGAGTAGTGGTCGGGGCTGGAAGAGCGAATCGTGGTCGTGCTTATCAGGGGATGAGAGCTGGAGGGTGCTTCAGTGAGGAGGGAGGACTGGTTGAGGTTGCTTGTCATTGTGGGCGAGGAGGAATGGTCGGGTGATTTCGTGTTGGGAATGGGAAGGTTGCTGGTGGGGTCTTCGAGCGTCCAGCCTGGGTCTGCGTCTGAAGAGCCGAAGACGAACTTGCGCCAGATGAGCTCTTCATCTGCGGGGGTTGGAGATCGCGGCGGCATTGGAGGCGAGGGGGCAGCTGCTCGGACGGCACTGACGTTCTTCGGAGTTTCAAGCGTCTTCGCAGGCGTTCTCGATTCCTTGTCCGCGACCCACCACGACATCGACGACATCTTCGGCTCCGGAGCAGTGTATGTACCCATTTGAACAGGCATGTCCAATGTTTCTTCCTCGCGTCCTGGGCCTTCGGCTCTCCAGTTGGCCTCACCCGCCGAAAGTTCCTGTATGTCTGCAGATTCGTGGAAAGGCCCTTTCAACCTAGGCGAATGATACTCGTTTCGTCTTGATGATTTGAAACTGATAAGCTCGCCGTGTGGCCGGACATTATGATCGGTCTTTGAGGGTGTGACTTGGTAATTTCGTGTAGCTGTCGTTCCGTTGGTTTCATCCTGGACCGGCGCATAGTGTTCCGACTCCATAACGCTGGCACTGTCGCTGCCGCTCGAGACTTCGATCGGTTCTTGTGAGTTGCCTGAGAAGATCAGGGGAAGACCTGGGATGCCAGCCCAGGGTTTGTCGTTTAAGTGGGGTGCGTGCCCCACCGGGGCTGCCTCACGGAGATTCATCTTGTGTTCGTCAGGATCGGGCTCCTGCTTGACACGAATCATCATATCCTCGACCTCAGCCCATGGACTGAAGCCCGCCCAGGAGGTTTGCATCGACGCTGGCGTTATTCTGCCATTGGCTTGTGAGTGGCGTGCAGAGACTGAGGACGTCTCGGTAACGGTAGGATGAAGCCTTGCAGTAAGCTCCACGTCCTGGCCATGGACAGAGCCTTGTATCGAGAGCTCGCGGTCAAAGAGCATCTCATCTGGTGTACTTCCATACGTATATTGTTTCGCGACATGGGCAGGTCTTCTGGATTGGGTGTTATCTCCCTCCTCCGACTCCCAAATCCTGATGCTGATGTCTCCGAGACTTGAGCTTGGTTTCCCGTACCATTGCGGAGGCCTGCCTTCCTCGAAGAGATTATAAGCTGGACACTGTCGCTTGTTGAGCTGGCTCTGATGAGGCTTCTGCTCTGCTGAGTCTGGACGGCGCCGCTTGCCTATGCGGTCACGCTCTTCAGCAGTCGAGAAACGTATCTCGACTGGTTTGGTATTGGCGAGCCCAACCCAATCGGTTCTGCGTAAGAGATCCTGCCTCTTCGCCTCAAAGCTCTCCGTACTAGGATCGGGATGTGGCAATTGGACCTCAAAGGAGTTATGCTGCCCAAAATGGTGTCGCAACGAATGTTCTGCACCCTCACCGTGTGACTGAGAGGGGTGGGTTGCTTGAGCCCGCAACCCAAGGGATGCCCGTCCATACATAGATCCATTATGCGGCGACGCATAGCTCTTATAAGGTCTGATACTTGCTAGCTTCCGAACCACAGGAGCGACGTTATCGTACGCCTCCAACCTTGTCTGCGTCTGGTGCTTTTGGCGGGTTGCTTTGCGGCATGTGTCCTGCTGTGGACGACTATGACGCTTCCCAGCATCCTTAAAAATGGCGGGATCAAACTCTGGGGAGGACGCAGGAGCGCTAAGAAGCTTCCCCCGAACCTTGGCGAAGTGCTTCTTCTGTAGATTTGTCAACGTTGCTTTTGCGTTGCCGCTGCGAGACCTTGGTAAGGCCCCACCGGTCCAATTCATAGTAGTACTATGTTGTGCTAGGTTGGAAGCTATCCCATGCGCCGGCAGCTATGGGTGCACTTTGTCTTGGCAGCAGCCTTGAGACTTTTCGTCTTGGTTCTGTTCAATGCCCAATGTCGCTCAATTTTTATTGTCCTCAAGGACGCGATACACTTTGATTGTTTTACCTCTTTTGCGACGGATTGTCACTGGTTGATCTCTCCAGCGTCATACCGTCGACATGTTTTCTTGAGAGTGCCAAGGACTGAGTGGCGCCGTCGAAAGTGCACCCTGCCGGCGCATGGGATATGCCAAACGAAAAGCGTAGGCTACTTTGGGAGAGCGACAATCGCTCTACAAGCATAGCAGATGATCGGTAAAAGAACCAAGAATGTGTCAAAGCGCAAAGTGGCTTGGCGATTAAACGATGTTGGGCTGTCAAGGGTTCTGCAAAATTTGTGACATCGAGGATCACTCGTCTGAATTAAGGAGACTGGCATTTCTCTCACAATGATCATACAAGAAATGTAGAACGGCTATGAAATGGCGAGCATTTCGAGCGACTTGCCCGGCCATCCTTCGGAATGCCTCAGACTTCAATCAACTACGCCGACCTGGCCAAGCGGTTTCTTGGAAGTCCCTCTCTAAATTCAGTCATGACTCCAAAGGAGAGATCTTTCATGGGTACTGTAGCACAGTAGTCTGAAGTCTGAACAAGGAAGCTGGCTTCTTGCCGGAAGCCATTAACACTCCCCAATTCTGATCCGTGGCGTCTGGGAAATCATCAAGTCATTGAGCTGTGAGACCAAGCCAAGCGGAACGCTCGGCTCAGTCGCTTCATATATCACAACCGATATCAACGTTGAAGAGATCGTATGCGGGACCAGTGGCCCGAGGATCCGAAGGGGCACCGACCGAATGGCCACCAGTTGTAAACATACCGTGCCCTGGGTACCCAAACCCGGAAATTGGGGAGTTAAAAGTGATTGCTGGGGGGTTTGCGGGAGAATGCTCCGGGGTTAGAAGGTGTGGAGCTGCCAAACCCTGGTTGCTGCCAACGAGCGCATCCGCCCCAGAGGTATTCGTGGCATGCTGGAAAGCTGTCTGGTATGTCAATTGGCCATGCTCCAGAAGGCCGAGATTGTTGAAAGAGTAACCGTGCTCCATTTTTGGGGCGGCCTTCTGCGCCGATGCGTCGCCCTTATTGCTTTGCCGACCCTTCGTCTTCGTGACACCCCTGTGCAATCTTTGGAGTATATCCTCTGGTGTAGGTCGTGAAGGAACTCCAGGAGCGAGCGTACACCTGCGACCATCCGCTGCACGATTATTAGATTTAAGCCGGTTTGGATGTTGGCAAATCTGGGGAATATGCTTACACGTCGGTACCTCCAACATGACGTACATGAGATTTTTCAGACAATCGCAATCGCCGTCGTGAGGGCAAGTGGTCAGTGGTCGACCACGAGACCTGACTCTAACCATGTAGCGGTCGAAGTGTTTACACCGGGAGGATCGATGACCAGTCTGGCACGCGAAGCTAGGCAATTGATGTCAGTCTCAGCTCGCTCTTTAGGTTGAGGTGCCTTTCGAGATCGGCCGTTCATGGTAGGATAACTGGGGGCAAGGATTCAATCTTACCAGGACCATTTCTGTTTGTATGCGTCTATAGGCATTTTGAGCCGATCTTTGCAGTCTCGCGGCGTTGAATGCTATGTTGAATTGTCCTGAGCCGATATTTGTAGATTTGCAGCTTTGAATGTGTGGTTGACTTCAGTAGAGTTCGTGGTTGATCTCGAATATAAGTATATGGCTTGCTAAAGAGATGATATATGGCGTTCATAGTGACTCACAAACCTGCACCGGTTCCGGGCACCTCGCGGATGTAATAATGTGCTCATTGAATCCGTGGTACGTTGCGTTCGAATATCTATCATTTTCGCAGAATTGCTGGATTGGGAAGTCCAACGAGGTACTTTCCGCTAAAATGCTCATACTCTCTCGAACTCGAACAAGCCTCACGCTTTTGACCCTCTTCCATCGTCCATCCATCCAGCAGTTGACTCCTCATCTCTTCCTATGTTTCCCCGATCCGGTCACTGCTTTTGCAAGTGCATTTGCTTTCCATTGGCATTGTCAACTTCGCGAAACGAATGTCTACCATCCCTGCCCCAACGTTCACGCCATTTGCCAGTCTAGGAATTAATGAGTACAAGTGGATCTGCCAGCTGAGCATCAGCTGCAATAACCGACAGAATTGTTTGAAGACGAAGAGGCGTAGGATCAGGGCCGCTTTGCAGAGAATACAGGCCGCTTCGCGGAAATTACCTACCAAAGCGGACTGCACGTGACAGTGCCTTATCAGAGGCCGCTGCGCGGCGTCGATCAAAAGTCGTTTCTATTCACTAAAGTATAGGCCACTTACACGTCCAAACCAAATCTTATCAAGGCCTTGCTGAGCTTCTAAGCAAGACGTTCTGTCTTCCTAAAGTATGTTGTTGGTTGAATTGCCGAACATCGCGCAACCTGCAGTAGGTTATTTTTCTCAGCACAGGCGGCACCTCGATGTCTTCCTCCCTCTAGGGTTTCATTCGAAATCAGACAAATATTTTTCATGCCACCTGATTGGATCGAGGTTTCCTTCGCACGGCATACTTAGGCGTATGTACGAGATCCGGGTCAATGAACACGTCTACAAGCGGCTATGTATAGTTCGAAGATCAGCGTCACGAGTCGGGTGTACGGGAAAGTTGGGTTGCGGCAAAAGTCGCTTGAATAGTGTATTGGTGCGGCTTTCGAAGTCGATACGACATAAGTGCGGCTGTGTCATACTATCTTTATTTCGACGTTTCATCTGGCCCTCCTCACCATCTCATTCTTAAGAAAGACATACACTCGAGCTGATTCCCCTACTAAGCTCCGCGTTTCTCTTGACCCCTTTCGCTGCGTCCCTTCACATCAAAAACCCCGAAGCCCATCAGATCGAAAAGCTACGCCATACGCCATGCATTCTGCTCTTGCGATACTTACTCTGGTGTCGCTGACTGGTATTGCTTATGCGACCCCGGCGGTTTCCGGGCTAGGTGAATCAAGAATATTCGAATCCCGTTCTGATCTCAATATCCTGAGCAATGGCCTATCTCGAATAAGGTTTGTAGTTGCACTCCGTCTCTTGCAACAGATGGACTGGGCTAACTATGTTCCAGTGCAGCCTTCCAGAAACGCGACACCCAGTCAATGCACGCGGACGACGGCGGCAACGCGGATGGTGACGAGATCAACGCAAATCTATTCAAGGTACCGGGTACCCAAACAACAATCGGCCTTTATATCGACAGCGTCGGTTCAGCCGATGCACAGCGTTCCATGCTGAACGCGACCGTCAACTTCGTCCAAGCCCAGCTTGCCGCTTCTGGGGACGGTCAATTACCGCAGGCTGTCGATCCTTTCTTCTTCGACCTGAATCAGGGGTGCTACTTCTACATGGCGTCCGTCAAAGGTCAGCACTTGACTTGGGGCATCATGGGCGCTACCGTGGGCTGGCTCTACAAGCATATGGGGGAGCAGGCACAGTATCGACGTGGGGCCGGGATATACGTCTACGACAGCAAGTGGGGTCATGTCGGCCAGGGACGAATTGGGTTTGGCTACACCAATAAACCAGTGCCCGCAGTGATACCAGGGGCTGCCGGCATTACCCACTATTGAGAAGAGAAGAGAGAAACATGAGTTATCCTAATGAGCAGCTTATACAGAAGTGAATCAATTAATGGACCCTGGATGCTTCTTGTGTCATGGTGAAGACTTTGCGCCTTTTCTGCAGCCCGTCAGGAAGCTTGGTCTAGGACCCGGCAAGATACTGTCTCGGGGGTTGCGCTTTCTACTTGTCTGGATTGTTTCTCAAGTGGCATAATCAGAGCGCGCATTGGACTTTGTACCGCATCACACCAGCACGCTCTTGTAATTGGCAGCAATGACCCTTTTCCCTAAGAGAAACCTTCTAGCCATCGGTCGCCTCACACCTATCACCTCAAAACTGTTTCGAGGTTTATAAATTATGGCTCTCACATAGAGTTCACGTCATGTAAAGGTAGTTGGGTAGTTTGAGAGCACCCTGTCTTCAGAAGTGTCCACGACCTGCATACCGATCCACTTGACATTGTCTTCACAAAGAACGCATATGCAGTTCGCGGAAAGAAGTTAGTACTATTGCAATTTGGAAGATCCATGAGCATGGTTCTCGAGAATCGCCAATATATATGAGAACTGTCGACGGAGACAGGAGATATATGGCTGTACCGACGAGCAATGTTGTCGCTGGCACCGCCTAGTCGGTCCAGATGATCCTCGCCCTGCTCTGCCTGTCTCGCGTGCTTGCAGATGGAGGTACCAAGACACGAATGCTGGCTTAGGGCCTTTCCGATTTCGCACAGGCCCTTACCGAAACCCGTTTTTAGAGCCTGCAAGTGTTATTGGCGACCTTGATTTTGCGATTGCTGAAAATTCCATAATAAATTGTGTGTAGAAGGCTCGTATATGTAGCTGCAGCCGTATGCATCGCGATGGAGTATTGGAGTTTGCTTAAAGTATTTCAATAATGAGCCACATGGTTCTTCTGATTTGCATGAGGTACTTTAGTCTCTTAATAAAGTATTAGGGTCAACGGCATAATCGGTCACCGGGGAGAGTTGCTAGCTTTCCCGAGACCAACCTATGGTTTGCTTCCATTCGTTCCCCTGCGTGAGAGTGGCCATGTCTACGACTCTACAAGTACTTGGAGGCGCTTGCTGCACAAATATCGATCTCGTCGGCATCGTGCATGCAATCAATCAATCGCAACTCGGTGGTGGCTTTCGATTCTAATCCGTACAGTGGATCATTTAGGCGTGGTTGCACTAGTACTTGTACTACTGCAGTATCCACGAGCCAATCCATGCGCCATGCCGGGTCTGGGGTACATTCAGGGTGGTCCAGATCGGGTAGCATCCATCACGGAATTTCACGACCGTCATATCCAGGATTTCAAAGTGCCAATGGCGTCCTCTGTCTCACTTTCTCACCATCTCATTCGTTCAGAGGCGTCCTCTAACCTCGACGGCCTCCTAAGCTCCCGCCCGCCTTGGAAACGATTATAGTTAGTCTTTGCATGTTACAGAGTAAAGCACGACCGAGGGTGCTTTACGATGATCCGTTGGAGAAGTAGTACAGATGCCTTATTCTTTGGTAACACCCACTTCCTTCCGTTTTTGTGTCCTACCTTGTCACCGTCCACAGCTTCAAAGCTCTGCTCTACCCTTCATCGAGCGGCGGCGTGCATCTCGTCATGCCCTCTGTTGACGCTCTCAATCAGTATCCTTCGGTGCAGACAATGCGCCATGTCGACGGAGTCCACCACGAGCCCGCACATGAGCGTGAGCCAGCCTTCTACAGGCAACATAACGCAACGCAAGATGGCCCTCTTTCTCCTGTAAATGTCAAGGACTTTCAGGACCAGCATCGTTCTCCCCTACGAAGACCAAGTACCCCCAATTTCGACAGAACATCTCCGAGGTTGCGTTCCGGTCCAGCACCACCAGTGCTAAATGCACAACATCCCTTAAGACAGCATCCCGCGCGAGACGAGTGAGTTCCGTGTTGAAAATCTTCTCTTCCCATCTGCTGACACATTTGGCTGTAGTAGCCTACACGGCAAACATCGACAACCTCATGTCCCGGATTCCCATGCCTCCCGAAGCCCGTCACCGGTCTCTGCCATGTCGTCAGATGAAACATACCAGACCCAGGCTACTTCCATACAGATGCCCGCACTTCAGGCAGAATCGGCCTTGGAGCCCTACGATCAGATGGAGCCTTTGCATGGAGATCTCGCCGGCTCGTTCGACTTGGTGGCGCCGGCGCAAGAAGCTCACCAAGGATTTTCCCTGGAGGCGCGCTCATTACAGATACTCTCTCACGAGCATCTCCAGGTCATCTTCGAAGACCCTTCGTTATTACTAAGATTCACGGCGTTCCTCAGCACACATCGACCGCAGTCTGTTCCGATCCTTATCTATTACCTTGACGCCTTGAAAGCGCTGAAAGCCATCAAGTATGGAAATGCAATTGCAGAGGCACTCAGTCCGATACCAGGGCATGACTTTACCGCCCACCTAGCTCCTCCTAGTATCAACACTGCCTTGGACAACAAAGCAAATCAAGCTTTCGCTGCCATGGTCAAAGAGGATCTGCCTGCCTACGTTACGCAGATGTACATACAGATAGTCAGCTTGAGCATCTCACAACGGATAACTGGTGTTCTTGCTCCACACCTTCGGGAGGCGTCTGAAGGTCTTGCAGAGGTGTTTTGTCTTACGGATCCATCACGGCCTGAGAATCCTATCGTCTTCGCATCCGAGGGTAAGTGGATTATGATTTGCCAGCGCAGTCTTGATGCTAATACCTACCGTACTCAGAATTCTGCCGAACAACCCAATATGGCATGGCATACACCATTGGACGCAACTGCCGCTTTCTTCAAGGCCCGAAGACTAACCCGCTTAGCATCCGCAGGCTATCAGATGCGGTCCGTTCGGGTAGAGAGCATAGCGAAGTTCTTCTCAATTAGTGAGTGAGATAAGTCCCGATATCGAAGTAGATGCTTACCTAGAACAGCCGGCGTGACGGGTCGCCTTTCATGAACCTACTCATGATCGCTCCTCTTTGCGATAGCCGAGGTAGAATACGTTATCACATCGGCGCTCAGGTAGATGTTAGCGGTCTTGCGAAGGATTGTACCGATCTCGAATCCCTTCAGAAATTGGTGGTACAGCAACAGGACCAGCAGCACGCCCCTGATGGCGATAGGCGCCAACTAGAAGTGCCAAGAGAAAAAGGAGACGAGTTTCAAGCATTGAGCGAGATGCTGAACATGGGGGAACTGGAGACTGTAAGGAGACACGGTGGACGCATGCACCGGGAGTATCAAGATGAAGATGATGAGACTTCTCGGACTGCGGCAGTCCATAAGCCAAGGCTTCTGCTCGAAGAGCCGACAGCTGATTTAGCACGTGAACATATGGCCGGGAGAAGCCTGAGTGGCAAGCTCAAAGGTGTCTACCAGAATGTAAGTCATTCCCAGTTATCGAGAGATGAAGCAGGGCTGAGTGTCTCGAAGTACCTTCTGATACGACCGCACCCATCTCTTCGCATTCTCTTCGCTTCGCCTACTTTGCGAGTTCCTGGAATATTGCAGTCCCCGTTCATGAATAAGATTGGTGGTTCAAGCCGTGTCCGAGACGAACTCACCGCAGCCTTGGTGGAGGGTCGTGGCGTGACCGCCAAAGTTAGATGGATCTCGAAAGCCGACGAAGAAGGCCGTAATCGATGGATTCACTGTACCCCGCTGATAGGCAGCAACGGCCAGATCGGCGTCTGGATGGTTGTCATTGTTGACGATGATCAAGGAATCAGCCGGAGATGGAAACACGCTCCTCCTGTGGCCACTGCGAGAGGAAAGGATTACGCCTCTTCTCGAGAGGCTCACAGTTGCTATAGAGGCAACGATGAGCACGGTTCGGGCGGCCCCAGTGGTGGCAGTTCGATCCGGAACGACCACAACAGAGCCAGAGCAAACACAAATACGCGGAATGGTAATGGGTCGATGCGGTCCATCTCTCCCAATTCCGTTCGAATCTACTAAGGCTGGGTGAGGCTGGATTCGTGTAGCGTGTAGGGAGGTACTTTGATCTCATTTGCTTTGAAGCACCCAAATACCCCTTAGACCAAAAGCATCATATACAGTATGTATTTAGCTAGCATGGCAGGAGTGTACTAATAACTCCATAGCACTGTAAATACTTTAGCTCTCTGCAGTCCATTTGACTGCTGTGCTTGAGTAGGTAAAAAGTGGTCTAGTGTGTCGTATTCGCTTCACCACTCGGTCTACGGAAATTTGCAGTGTAAGATATCTTTCCTCAACTACCATTCCCATCTCATTATCTCCGACACCGTTCCCAGGAAAGCAGCTTCTACTGTTAATTGGATATTGGAAGGCATTCAACAAGACGCCGACGCGAGACATGCTCTCCCATCGCGCCTTCTTGCCGTTGGTTCAAGAGCACTAGTAAGTCATGGCACGCTGGATGTCAACAATTCCACCAATGACCTGCCGCTAGTCCAGCTTCACCAAATCACCGAGCGATTCAAGATATATGTGAATAAAAGCCGTCGGCTCCGCAATGCCCTCCACCAGAAGGTGTTCCCAGCTTGCAATCCTCGTCGTTGTTGCATTGGTTGTCATTGTCCTCCACAGCCACACCCTACCGTATCTGAGTCTGGGAGCACCTAAGTTAAGCGGTGGATTCGAAGAGACTGTGCTTGAATACCCGGGAAAGACATCCAGGCACAGCAGTGGGCGGTACCAAACGCCCCTGGGCGCAGAACTTTCGCGCCATGCCACGCTGCCAGTACATTTCCGACCAGGAATACCCAAGCCTCCTGGTTCCGAATATTCGAGGGTTATGGTCTTGCCGCGTACACGGAGTGAAGATATTGGCTGGATTCCGGAAGAATTGCCAGGCTTGAACCTCGCGGTCTATGTTGTCGATGACTCCCAGGCGCCATTACATCCACCAAAGAATAAGGGGCACGAGGTTATGGTCTACCTGACTTACATCATCGACCACTATTACAGCCTACCAGATATTGTTGTCTTCATGCATGCTCACCGCCATACTCACCACAACAATGAATTCCTGGGCTTCGATGCTTCGCAGATGATACGGAGGCTGAGCAGCGAGCATGTGATAAGGCAAGGATATGTCAACATGAGGTGTCATTGGGACCCAGGTTGCCCCGAGTGGCTGTATTTCAACGGGACGGAACAGCTACTGCGAAAGCAGGAAGAGGCTTTTCTTACGCAAAGTTGGAGGGAGCTGTTCCCTCTCGAGCCCTTCCCTACATACCTGGCGCAGCCGTGCTGTGCACAGTTCGCGCTTTCCAGAGAACGGATCCTATCCATTCCCCTGGGTCGCTTTACCTTCTACAGGGACTGGATCATGAAGACGCCTCTCACGGATTACATCTCCGGAAGGATCTGGGAGTACTCGTGGCAATTTATATTCACAGGCCAAGGCGCGGTATGTCCAGCAGAGCACCTGTGCTACTGTGACGCGTTTGGTCTCTGCTTCGGTGGCTCACGACAGTATGACGATTTCGTTCAACTTGTCAGGGATAAGGAGAAGACTCAGAAAGAGCTAGAGGAGCGGAAGGGAGCCGACAAAGCGTTCAAGGATCGCATCGTCGATGATTCTGTCAGCGCCACTTCGACCCACACGCCACCAAGTCCGGAGGAATCCGCTCATCTTGAGGAGCGGATCATGTTCATGGAGAGGGAAGCCGAGGACCGTACGAAGGCAGCACTAGCGCGAGGAGATGATGCTGCACTGCGAGCGGAAGAGTGTGCTAGACCATGGAATGACGGCGATGGCTTCTGAGAGTCTCTAGGTGGGTAAATTACTGCATAAAAAGCAGTTGTTTCTTGCTAGTGTTAGGATTCTGGGTTATCCCGTGCGGCTCCAAAGCCTCACGATACGGTGTAGATGCTGCGCAGTTTGTAACAAATTTACGGACTGAGAAACATGTAAATAGGGCTCGACAGTAGTGTTTGAACGATGGATTAGGATCTTCAACCAATTATCAATACGCCAACTTACAAGATACTCGAAAGAAGCTTGGGGAGTATCATAGATTCCTGGATGAAATGGTATACTTTACCCCTTTCGTATTTATCAAGTCGACAAACCCTGTCAGAACCCTCCCTGCAAGCGACTTATCATAGGAAGTCCGCGCTGAGCAAACATTCCAAACACATTCCAAGTCCGGGCGTGCGGTCGAGCACCTCTAACTTTACATCGTACGTCTCCCCCTTCCTCTCCGGCTGGATGTTGTCCATCAAATCACGGCACCAGCACTAAAATGTCTAACGATGATGTGCGACAGGTTCGGCAGCATCTCTGCAGGCGTCGAGAGGACAATCCCATCGCAGCAGCCTCTGTCCTACGCCAATTGAATTGCGGAAGGAACATGGGCATAAGCAGCAATGGCGTTACAAACTGGGCCATATTACTCCAACGCTCTCGATCAGCCTGAGAAGCACGACCTCACGAATAAACATGGGCCCTATCCGGACCTGGACCCCTCAATGGCTCCCAATGCACACATGTACTCCCTAGCCGATGGCGCTCTCCAAGTGCATCAGAAGTCCACGGACAGACAGTTTGCCGGTCTCATCCAAGCTGCTACTGCCGCTGCTGGACAAGAAGCTAGCTATGCAGAAGATCATAACGGGCTTGGTACACTTCGGCGCACTACTAGGCAAACGAGAGCGAATATCAGTGGTGAGTTGCTGCGTGTAATACCAAACATTCTTTCATCAAGCCCTGATATACTAAAAATAAAGATAGACATACCACAGTCTCTCTATCTCGCACAGAGCTACCCCGAGAATGACGCGTCGAACGCGTCACGCAAGAGAAAGCGCCAGAGCCATCCCACCGGCCTTCCGCGAGTCTCGTCACCCCTTCAGGCCGAGGGAGCAACCACTGATGAATCACACACCGATCGAGAGCGAGATCCGTTGCAAGAGACAGCGTCTAATAATAGGCTTGCAGGAATGCAGTCCGCCACAGCACTCTTCCGTAGTCCATCAGCTTCTAGCAAAAAATACACCAGACCTCCCATGTCCAAGTTGTTCACGTCGCTGGAGTTGAGTCCGGAAGTTTTTCTTCACCTTCAAGCTGCGGCGAAATCATACATGCTTGATCCGGATCATCCAGAACGCAGCGACTGTGTAGGCCAACGTGGGAAGGGAGACTCAGAGCTCGTGAAGATGAGACTATGGAACTGTGTCGCCACTTTTCTGGACGAGGAAGGCAATGGCCAATTGCACTTTGGGGAAGATGTTCTTGGGGAAGGAGGGGCAACAAGGAGTATGGAATGGCCACAAGATAGAAGCAAGGTCATCGGCGCTGTGATCCCATTATTGCGACGCATGGTCACCAATGAGAGGCAGAGGCAGTACGCCGTGGAAACCCGAAAGGGCGGGAGTGCAGGTCACGCAAAAAGGCAGAGATCTGACTCTGGACTACCATTGTCGGAGCAGAACACTGTCGAACAAAGAGTGAAAGATCAGTCAGATGTCGGAGACATGCGCATCAAAAATGCTGGATTCCCGCCAGGAGAGAAGGGCCGATCAACGCCGTCAGCGCGTTGTTTTATCGGCACCACGCCCTACAACAGTCGCCTCAGACTCCGTATCAACATCCTCGAGGGTCAACACAGGATTCGACCATGCTTTGAGGTATCGGCCGAAGAGTGCCCGGACCTCGAAGCGATATACACGAACGTTCTACTGCACTACGGCGATGCTATCTTAGAGAGGGTAACGGTCAGCGTGCTCCTTCCGCAAGGACTCACTGGTGTCGGTAGTGACGAGGATTGGGTAAGAGCGCTGTCAGTCGTTCAAGCGACGGAGTGGATGGACGGTGAGACCAAGGTCATCGTTGAAGTAGCATAGAGAAGAACCAGTTCATCATAGGGGCATCTAGGGGTTCGACATTAGAGGTCTTGGCAACATGTTCCAACAATTGCAGCCAATTGAAAGCCAGACCAACCATCGGTGCCCGCGTTGCGACTAATCCGGAACAGGGCATAAATGCAAGTGAATCTCGAATCTGGAGCAATCTGAACGCCTCATCGCGTGCTTTCCCGCAGGCTGCATAATTCAAGGCACTCCTTATTGGCAGTCCGGTTCATTATTGACATATGGGATGAACCATCACTGGCTGATTGTTAATTCCACGAGGCTATCCAATATTTTTGCCTTGCTGTTTTACGGTGCGGGCGACTATGTAATACTGCTACTTACTTCTCCCTCCGTACCTCACTTTACATCCAGCCTGGACGCCGGACGGTAACCCTTAGTGCACATTATTGTAGATCGTGCGGCAAAGTGATTGTCACATCATTGGTTACGACTAGCGAGAGAGGACAAGCGGCTCGCGCTTATGATACCGGGCTATTTGGGCTTGGTGAATGTCCATCATCTTGAGCTTGACTTGGCCACCACCACTCAGCCTACTCTCCCTACTCTATATAATGGGTCACATGTTCATTTATCCTTGCATGTAGTCTACACAAGGATCCCCATACCCTCGGGGCAAATCATTAGCCACACCCTCTCATTGTGCCCAAACCGTTGCTGCTATCGAACCCCACACCGACCTTTGCCTACTTCCTTACTTCCTGCCCTTCACCTCAACTTGCAGCTTAGCAATCTCTTGCAGCTTTGCGGCGTGTCATCGCACAGCCAAGGTGTTGCTCTGCGCCTGACAATCTCAGACCTTGGGGAATTTGTACGCACATCTTGCTTCTCCTGCATCTTACTGCATCACTCCATTAGGAAGAACATCGCCGACAATTGTTTTTCCCGCCCAATATGTCTTATGTGCTGAACAGACATGGTCTGTCGCATAGGTCTCTTGACCATTGATCAAGTGACTTGCTCATAATGCGGTTCCTATTGTCCTTCGGTGAATGCCAGCTAATATTCATTTCTCGAACAGTAAGAAGCCCCAATACTTCGGAGACCGCACTCCATCGTCACCGCGAACTGTTTCCTTTGTCTGCAGCCTACCTTCCCGAGACATCAGAAATTGATCCAAATTGCATGACCCTGGCCCTGGCGACAGCCCGTGCAACCAACGGCTAGACGAAGGAGAACAGTTCAAATTCCGTCCTCGGCTTTTCCCAAGCTCCCATATCACACTGCCATTGTAGGACGATCGACACACATACACAACCCTTCATAGCCTCGTACGGTTCGGCTTCCAAGTTCACTTGTTCTCATAGTTCTTTTCAGCCAACGAGCAGGCTCCGTATCTATGGTTTTCAGCATGTGCTTTCCAAAGGCTGGGATTAATACCCTTCAACGATCGACAAGCGAAGAGAGGAAGAAGAATGCCGATATAGACAAGCTACTGCGGAAGGACAAGAAGATACAAGCCAAGAAGGTGAAGATACTGCTGTTGGGTAAGCAATCCTGCTCCACGTTTGCTCCCTTTCCAACAGAATAGGTGCTGGCGAGTCGGGAAAATCGACGATATTGAAACAGATGAGGATCATATACTCTGAAGGCTTTCATCTCGAAGAGCGCAAAGAGATTCGCCAAGTCATCTTTTCGAACATGATCGTCGCCTTCAAAATCGTTGCCGAGGAGATGCGGGAGTTCAATCAGGACTACCACAGTACGGATTCAGAGGTAATGCGTTATGGTCGAGCGTTATCGGAAACCAAATACTGATATCCCACCAGGAGCACGAAAAGGTCATAGCCGCTGCTGAAGATATTGGTCCCGATGATTCATTCCCCCAAGATTGCCTCCCAGCCATGAAATCACTCTGGCACGATCCTTCGGTTCAAGCGACGATTAGACGAGGCAACGAATTCGCACTCCATGACAATATACAGTAGTAAGTTTTCTCGACCTGCAGATGACCACAATGGCTCATGCCCCTAGCTACTTCAACAATATTGACCGTCTATTCACACCCGATTATCTACCCAACGACCAAGATGTCCTGCGTTCAAGATTAAGAACGACTGGTATCACTGAGACTCTGTTTGAGCTTGGTCAGCTGAATTATCACATGTTTGATGTTGGAGGCCAACGCTCGGAACGGAAGAAGTGGGTTCACTGTTTTGAAGGCGTCCACTGCCTCATGTTCGTTGCCGCGCTCAGCGGATACGATCAGTGTCTGGTCGAAGACAAAACCGCGGTAAGTTTAGCTCTTCTTTTCAAAGTACCCATTGGTGAGTAAACAAAATCTGATGATATCATTGTACATGCAGAACCAAATGCAAGAAGCGCTGCTGCTTTTCGAATCCATCATGAGCCTGGCCTGGTTCAAGGGCTCGTCAATCATCCTCTTCTTGAACAAGATTGACCTGTTCAAGGAGAAGCTTGCCGAGAAGGCAATCTCGGAATATTTCCCGGATTACACCGCAGCAGCTGACGACTACAATGCCGCATCCAAGTACTTCGCCAACAAATTCAGAAGTCTTAATCGCACCGAAGGCCGAGAGATATATGTCCATTTCACCAATGCTACCGACACGAACCTATTGAAGATCACGATGCAGAGCGTACAAGACACCATCATCCAGAGCAATCTATCCACCCTGATCCTATAACAACCTAATCCTGACTCTTGAGGGCTTTCATGGCTTTACGACAGCGCATTTCCTTCTGTCGCTTCGATACACCCCGTTGCATTCTATGAGAGGGTTCGTTTTTTTGCTCTGCATTTTGCCCATCAGCATGTACATGACAATTCTTGAAACTGGTGGTTTTCCAAAGGGCAGGCGAGGTAGCCCCGCGGCAGTGTGGGAAGGATCAGGGCTATAGAAGATTCTATAGATGTTCATTGTGCTCCAACATAATCATCTGCCCCTGGCGATAGAGGAATCGATGTCTGACCTCCAACCTGCTACTAGATGCACAACGCAAGAGAGCATGAGGTTGCACATTTTATCGGCCCGATGTAAGCCCGAATCTAGTTTCTTGAGACGAAGTGGGAATGGCACTCTACCACCTCACCTAATTACCTAACTGACTTCTACTACTCCTCGATCTGTCTCACGACACCGTCTCTTCACGAAAGCCACTTCGCGAGCGGGCATGCTGTCGACGTCGTGGAGTGAGGTTGCCCGCCGAAATGCATGGACATGCCTGTCGTGCTCGGCCAGAGCCTCCTCGCAAGGTTTGATAGGCAACACAAGTCGCCCTGCGCCCCCAACCCTACACCAGCGGAGACACTCGTCTTCGAAACCCTTGACTCCACCCAAGAATGAATCCCGAACAATCACTGCACCCTCGGAAGCCCCTGCGGAACCAGCAGCGCCGGCGGTAGAGGGCCCAAAGCGGACGAGTACTCGCCTAAGACGCAAGACAAAGGAGACTGCACGAGATCCAGTACCTAGACATCATGGACCCCGAGTTCAAATCCCGAGCGTACCGTCGACACAACATCTACGTCCTCTTGGTACGCTTACTAACGTGCAAGGCGGTTTCCAATCCAAACTGTACTGACTGTGATGCAGATATACATGTAGCTTCGTTCTTTTCGATTCACAGACCCATCTCTGTTACTACTTCCGTTCCCCCACCATCATCGGACTTTACCTTCTCCTCTATCTTTTCTGCCCGCGAGCGACCAAAGCATCAGCCGCAAGACGTAATCTATACGGTCTCTTCGGCAATCGATAACATTGAGGACGTTACCGCACAATCCCAATCACAGCAACTGAGCCAGGAAGAGAGCGATTTGCGCGATGCTGTCACCCAGTCCTCTGTCTCTAATGCCGAAATGGCCGATACTCAACATCTCGATGGAGCTCAGCCTCAGACAATACATATCAACATCCAAGAATTAGCGAAGAGCTTCCAGCCCTTCAAGGCCCCGCCTGCGCCCGTGCCGATGGATCAGGCGCATCTACCAGGCGTAATTGCTCAGCAATCGCCACAGGCAAAGCGAAAGACCGTTCGCAAATCTTTCTCGACAAGACTCCTTATTACCGAGAATATTCACCCAAACGGGCATACGACCTATGAAACTCGCGCATCGCCTCTTGTCGAAGAGCTAGCTGGTGAGCACCTAGAGCATGTGAAGCTCCCTCCTACATCCCGGCAACCGTTTCTCAAGCGGATGCTGGAAAGACAACGGCGGCTGTCAGAGTGGCGAGATGGGGGGGATCGCAAGGAAGTTTGGCGAGCTATAAGCGTCAAGAGGCAAAGAAAGCTCAAGATGAAGAAGCACAAGTACAAGAAGCTCATGCGACGGACAAGGAACTTGAGACGAAAGCTTGATAAAAACTAGGGCTTTTGCCGGAAGCGCGAGCCTGGTCGAGGGGGCTGTGGCATGTCTCGAGTACTTCGTCGCATGGGCGAGCGAAGAAGGTCTGCATCTGTTTTTACAGCATTTCCCGGGGTCAAAGGGCTCCCAGTCGAACCACTTGGTATCTATTTCGCCGCACGCGGCGCTTGCTTATCATGTTTTGTTTCAGATATAAGGAAACCAAAGTTTACGAACGGCTTGATGGCGCTATCAGGTGCATCTTTAACTGTTGTTCCAATCATTCTGTGCCTCGTGATTATTGAAAATGGTATGAGTGTCGATCATCCGATTCTAGGCGTCAACGACGCTGGCCACTCGTACCTGCCTAAAGTACTCCGCACCCATCACCCAACAGACCTGATGCTTCTTTTAATCATGCTCGCAACGAAGCTTACCATTGCGTGACAAATGCCTTGCTTCTCACCTGACCACCCCGTGTCGAGCATTCAAGGCTGAGTCAAATGCGGAACCCCACCTACCCCCACCTAAGAAAGTCATTCTCACGTTGAGCTACACTGATCTCTAGCATTATACGCCACCGGACTCATAGGATATCCCAACCTATTTCCCACTATCAGAGAACGTAACACGCCATGGGCCCTGGAGGCAGCGCCCATGCCTCGAGGCCACGAAAGAATACTGAATCCTCGGTGGTCCTCGATCAAAGCAGACCTACAACGTTTTTCCTAGCCAACGAAGAGATGGTAGCCAAGTCTGACTCTTCCGAGCCTGGTACAGATAGTACATTCGGTGTACGGAGCCTACAGGAGATGACAGCCAGCGTTGCCGATGCGGCCACGGAGAAGCACGGTGCGGAGGCGGATGGGATGGACGATGGGAACAGTGAGGGTGGCAGACGGCGATCCACATTGAAGCCTAGTACCAAGTCTCGAGAAACCAGCGCTCAAGATTCGGACGCAGTCTTTCCTATGAATACCACCGACTCGTCTCCACGGAAGCTGCCACGCCGTTTCTCGCCCCCTAGTGCCACTCATTCATTGACCTCTCTTTCCCAAGCTTCGCAAGACCTGGGCTTGTCATCGCCGAGTAGCCCCAAGTCAATCTCAAATCGGTCCTCCCGACCTTCAGACGAGGAGTCCATGGATGAGGGTGGAAGCCAGGCGATAGCTTCTAGCGAAGACGAAGCTGAGGTTTCGCCAGAACTTGGAGACAGTGCCCCTCAGCTTATCATGCCTAGTATCAAGATGCCGAGCAGAAGGCCTTTCACGACTCGTGGGAAGGACATCGGCAGGCTGAAGATATTGATAGCTGGCGATACGAGTATGAAGACAAGTCCAGATATCCTACAAGAACGGTTTGGTTGACAACATCTAGGCGTCGGCAAGACTTCCCTTATCAAGTCGATCGTGCAGACCTGTGAGGACATTGTGCACGTCGATCCGTTGTCTCCATCCTCATCATCCACGGAGCGACTATCTACTCGACGAGGCAAAGGCAGAGACGAAAGCACAGCCGCCAGGGGTACGGATCGTATATCAGAAGTATACGCTAGTACGAGGGCCTATCCATCATGGTGGGCCGAATTCGAAGAGCATAGGCTCTTTCGAAGGCGAAGAGGTTTGGACGACACAGTTTTGGAGCGGAATTTATGCTTTGTCGACACGCCCGGCTACAGCGGAAGGACGTCCGAGACTGAGGGCATGGGCCTAATCCTACAATACATCGAAAGTCAGTTGGCGAAGACGTTCTCCTTTGGCGGTATGACCGAAAGCGAGCTTGTTAATATGCTTGCTGGCGAGGGTGGGGCGCAAGTCGACCTAGTTCTCCACTTGATGCACCGCAGTATGTCCCCCAACTGCAGATCTTACAAGCTTCACTAACATTGCTCCAAGGCCCGAATGCCTCGGAATTAGAATTTCTAGGTAGCTTGTCAGCCCTCACGAACGTCATACCATTGCTGTCCAAAGCCGATCTACTTTCCGAGGACGACATCAAGGTGTCTAAATCGGACATCTCAGCAGCGCTTGAAAGCACACTGATCAGACCTTTCTCATTCAGCTCTGACCACTCTAACCTACCACCACTCTACACCGTCTGCTCGGCCCTCTCGAAAGACGAAGAAAACATGGACGCCAGCCTCCTCATGTCCCCAGAGTACGTCCAGCCCCTCCTGTCATCCGATCTCAGCACCCTCGTTCAGCAAATCTTCGACAAAGAAAACATCTCCCGCCTCCGCCATCTCGCAGCCTTAAAACTCATCCGGCACCGCCCCAATCCATCCCCATCACTACCGTCCCTTCTCCCACCGTCCTCCCCCCTCCACATCTTTCCCCCTCCCAACTTCGCCTCACCACCCTCACCCTCCTCCCCTACCTCCCCATCCGCATCCCAAACCCTAACCCACTACACCGGCAACCCCTCTTCCTCCTACCTCCAAGCCCGAATCGCAGACCACACCCTCCGCGAACAGCGCCTTGCGCAAGCCCACCTCGCCCGCTGGGCCACTGATCTCCAGCGCGGCCTCCACAACGAGCGCACCCGCTACGAGGCCCTCGCGCGCGGCGAGCGCGCCGTCTGGCTGACCCAGCGGCTGGGCGAGTGCGTCAATGAGGGATCGCTCGTGCCTGCTAGCACGGATGAGAAGCGGCTCCTGCGACAGTGGGGCAGCAACGGCACGAATGACGTGGATGGCAGTGATCCGCTAGGCTTGGTAAGGTGGAGCGAGATGGTGAGGAGGAGGGGGTGGGTGGTGCTCGAGGTGGT
>JAABUQ010000839.1_pt1 | contig 70559 bp, 57 predicted proteins | sample 5560001 | NCBI WGS metagenome assembly JAABUQ01 (sample SAMN10711888, study PRJNA513371) | rock metagenome | isolation source: Antarctica rocks | place: Antarctica: Victoria Land, Finger Mt nord | collected 2015-12-18 | reverse complement strand
TTGGCCTGTTAGGGTTCCCTCTGGCGTCACCGTTAATGCAAAGGAGCTAATGTTTGCTGGCCTTCAAGAGTATCGCAGCCGCGGTTGTCACCGCGAGTAGCCTCTTCACCGTGCATCTCGCCGCCGCTTCCACTTACACGCCCCCACCACGACCGGCCCCCGTCTACCGCTACACGCCCACGTACCATACGTACAGCTCGACCGATGCTATCGCTGCTGCCGCCGCGCGCTGGGGCGTCTCCTACGGCTGGCTCGTTCGTGTCGCTCAGTGCGAATCCGGGCTCAACCCCTCCGCCTACAACCCCAGCGGCGCCTCGGGCCTGTTCCAGTTCATGCCCGCTACCTACTGGCTCTATGCCGGTCAGATCGGCGAGACGCGCTCCTACTGGGACGCCTACGGCTCGGCGAACGTTGCCGCCTATATGTTCAGCCGCGGCCTCTCCTACCAGTGGACGTGCCGCTAAGGCTCCCTAAGTCTCGTGGGGACCCAGGGCTTCGGCAATAGCCTCGTCGGTCGTTAGACGCTGACCTACCCCCCACGCACGGCCGAACGCCTCTTCCCCCAGCAGCCCGCGCACCGTGGCGACTTGCTCGTCGAAATAGGTACGGTGCGCGGGCTCGATGGTCAGCCCGATACGGCAACGCAGCGCGTTCGCGGCGCTGTACAGGCGTCCAGCGCGCTCCGCCTGCCCGTTTTCAAGGGACAGTTCCGCGCAGGTCTCCATGACCTGCGCGACGCCCCACTGCTGGCCCAACTCCAACGACAACTCGATGCTCTCGCGGTTCCATCGCCGCGCCCGCGCCGCATCGCCCTGTTTGCCCGCGATCCACGCCAGACTATTGAGGGTCACCGCGACGTTGCCTTTATGGCCTAACTCCCGGGCCAGGGCCAGGTTTTCCTCGAACAGCGGCCTGGCACGCTCATAGTCGTAACGGTTGAACATGATCGCGCCCTTCGTATGCAGCGCCCGGATCAGCAGCGCCTTGGCGCCGAGGCGTCGCCCCAGCGACAGCGCCTCGTCGAGGACGGCGTCCGCGCCGTTCTCGTTCCCCTGTCCATGGAGGAAATTGCCCATGCTGCACAGCCAGTTCAGCAGGACGTAAGCGTCGCCGCATTCTCGCGCCAGCGCGCCCCCCTCGGAGAACGCGTCCTTCGCGCGCTCCTCATCGCCGAGATACGCGAGCGTCGCGCCAAGCCCGGTGAGAGACGACGCGATCCGCGCCCGGTCGTCCATCGCCCGTGCGATAGCCAGCGCGGCCTCATGCAGCTCCCTGGACTCGCCATAGCTCGCCTGTCGATGCGCCAGTACGCCGGCTCCATCGAGCGCCTCGTAGCGTATCTCGGGCGCGATCTCGCGGCCGGCGGCCTGGGCCAGGAACCCCCGGAGCCACTGCCGTCCTTCGCTCCAGTAGCCGTGGCCCGCCCAAAGCCGCCACATCGCGCCCGCCAGTTGCAGCCCGATCGCAACCTCCTCGCTCTCGCGCGCCCAGGCCAGGGCCGCGCGCACATTGCCGTGCTCGCGCTCCAGACGCTCCAGCCACCGCGGCTCGTCCATCGCCAGGAGATGCACCCGTGCAGCTTCGGCAAGGTGGATATAGTGGAGAGCGTGCCGGCGCTGCGTCGCGGCGGCCTCCCCGAAGTCCACCAAACGATCCCACGCAAATTCCCGGACCGTTTCCAGCATGCTCAGACGGTCTGCCCCCTCGTCCTGATCCTGTCCCATCTGGCGCATTAAATTCTTGTCTACCAGCGCGTCCAGGCACGGCAGGACATCCACCGCCGCGCCGTCGCGAGGAACACAAACGCCCTCGGCCGCATCCACGTCGTATCCCTCGACGAATACGGCTAGCTGTCGGAACACTCCCTGTTCGTCCGCGTCCAGCAGCCTGTAGCTCCACTCGATCGCGTCGTGCAGGGTGCGCAGGCGCGCGGGCGCGTCCTGCGCGCCCCCCTTGAGCAGCGGTAGACGCTTATCCAGCCGCGTGAGCAGCGCCGTCGGCGTCAACAGCCTGCTCCACGCAGCGGCTAGCTCGATCGCCAGGGGCAATCCATCGAGCCGGGCGCAGGCTGCCGCCACGGCGCCCGCGTTCCCATCCGTCAGCTTGAAATCGGCGTTGACGCCCCGCGCGCGCTCGACGAACAGCCGGATTGCCGGGTCCCGCGCGAGCGCGGCGGCGTTCGGGAGGTTGTCCAGGGCCGGCAGCGTAAACGGTCGCACCGGAAATGGCTCTTCGCGTCGCAGGTGGAGCAGCGCGCGACTCGTCACCAGCGCATGCACATCGCGGCATGCGTCAAGCAACTCGGCCAATGGAGGGCCAGCCGCAGCGACGTGCTCGAAGTTGTCGAGCACGAGCAGCACGCGCTTCTCCCGCAAGCGGGCCATCAGCCGTACGCCGGCCGGCTCCCGACCGTCATCCCGCAGCCCGAACGACCGGGCGATTGTCGCCATCACCAACGACGCGTCCCGGACACCGGCAAGCTCGATGAACACCGCCCCGTCGGCGAACGATGCCTGCGTCTCCTCGGCCACCTTTAGAGCCAGGCGCGTTTTTCCGACACCTCCCGGCCCCGTCAGCGTCAGCAATCGCCTGTCCGTGCCCAGCAGCCTCACGATCGCGGCAATCTCGTGCTCGCGCCCGATCAGGGGCGTTTGTTGCTCCGGCAGCTCGGGCGTCGCGCGGCGACCGGTCTTTTCGGCGCGGCGCGCCGCGTCCGCGAATCGGGCGCTTTCCCACTCGGACAACTCTAATGACGTCGCGAGGAGGTGGATGGTGGACTTGCGAGGAACTTCCTTCCCGCTTTCCAGGCGCCTCACGGTGCTCTGGCCGACGCCCGAGCGCGCCGCTAACTCCTCCTGCGTCAACTTGATGTTGCGCCGGTGAGCGCGCAGGAGTTGCGCGAAATCCGTATCCGCCCCCGCGCCGATGTCCGTAACTGTGTCCGGTCGACCTTTTGCCTCTCTCATGGGGTAGACGCCTTGATCGCTAGGGGAGAGATGAGGGGAATGTCACCGCGCTGCCACAGCCTGCCCACGATGTGGTGATGCCACCAGGATACTACATTTTTCTTCCGGGTGGTTTCCTTACCTTTCGACGCCGCTCTGAAACGACCCCCGAAATGACCCCCGAAATGACCCCTTCGACCTGGTGCGCGCCGCACGTTTCCACCACACTGGTATCAGGATGACAGCAAAGAGAAAGGAGCAAAACAACAGATCCTATGCGGCTACCATTCCGATTTCGCTGCGATGATTCGCCCTATCGCTCGCCTACACTCAGGTCCGGCGATGTGCTGGATCTCCAGCAGGCGTGCCTGCTCGCGCAGCGCATCCGTTGGACGGTGGGCTATGCCGTCCACGCCACGCGCCGCCAGCACTCCAGTATCTTCTACGAGTTGATCGCGGAAGACTTGATCTCGGGAGAATGGTTCATGGTGCAGAGCGGTGACGACTGGGACAAGGGCATCCGTCATCCCGCGATAGAACTGGACACGCCGCTCAACTAAGCCGTCTCACCTTCTTAACCGCCCGATCGCGCCGTTGTGGCAGGTCCCGCCGCTCCTATCTTCACCGGACCGCGCCGCTCCTAGTGAAAATCCGACAAGCCTACTGACAACCTGCGGGCCACGCCGCGCCGCTCCTCTACTGAAGATGCCTCGGTGTGAGATCGTGGCGCGCGTCGCCAGACACGACGACCCTTGTATGGAGGACCCTGTATGTTCGCCACTTTGACCACCTATAAGACCGGACTGGCCATTGTAGGCACACGGCTGCTCGCGCAGCACTACGCCTCTCTTGCCCCGACCTTGCTCGCCGTCGATGGCGGCACGTTCCTCAAGGCCATCTTCGGGCTCATCCTGCCCCTGATCGCCGGCATCGCCGGCATCGGCGTCCTGGTCAGCTTCGGCCTAATGGCTATCCACGTGCATAACGCCGCCACCTACCTCAAGACCAGCATCTTCGCGCTCATCGGATCCCTGATCGCCGAAGGGTTCCTGACCGCCATCACGGCGGCCGCCTCGGCCAAGTCCTAACCATAGCGCCCGCGAGGCGGCGCTGAACCGCCTCGCATCTCTTCGTCACTCACAGCACACATAGCATGGCAAGGTACAGCATGGGATTACAGCAACGCGACAACGTGACGGCGACCGACCTGGACAACAAGCCGCGGCCGCTTGCCGGCTTCACCATCCTGCAGATGATTGGACTGCTGGCCGGTCTACTCCTGGCCGCCGGCGCATGGTCGCTCCTTCCGCCCATCCGGGACATCACCGGCGCTGGTCAGACGTTGCTCATCGTCCACGTGATGCTGGCCACGAGCGTCTTTGCCCTTGTCGCCTTCGTCGTCATCGCCGCCGACGCCGATGGCGCCGAGCCGTTCGCCCGCCACTATTGGGCCTACCTCACGCGCCGCCACCGCTACGCCCCGCGCCGTACCGGACGGCAGGCAACCGCATCCGGCCGTCCCCGCGCCGCCGCGACCAGCAATCGCACGACTCTTCTGGCCTGCGGCGCGATCACCCTTGTCCTGATTGCCGTCACCGGGCTGGACCTTATCCTGGTCGGTGCGCACGCGGCCGCGCCGCCTCGCACGGGACACAACCAGACCCGGCACGGGGGACACGTTGTCCCGCCCGTGCCCGCAACCGCGCGGCCGCGCCGGCACGTCAACTAACAAGCCCCCGAGCCCTTCACAGTCACGACATGCGAACCCGGAAGGACCACCTGATGTCGATTGAGCCGCGCGCGCCGTTCACGTTGGTAGAACGTGAGCTGGCGCGCGTCCCCGCCGCGCACCTCTCCGACGCGCCGCCGGATGTCAGCGCGCCGCGCCCCGAGGCGCCGCTCCGGGGGCCACGCCCGCGCGGCGCCGATAGCACGCGCCTGTTGCCCGAGCCTCGACGCCGCGTCAAAAACACGCCGGGCGGCGTGGCCATTGAGGAGGATGGCTGCTACCGCGTCAAAGGTGGGCCGCTGCACTGCGCCCTGGCGGTCACGCCGCTGACCCTGGAGTGCTACGCGGCGTCCGGCCAGGACAACATCGCCGCCGAGTTAGGCCGCGTGGCGCGCGACCTGGACCCCGGCTACACCGTGCAGATCTTGGTGGAGAGCCGCCCCCTTGACGGGCGCGCCGTGCTCGACGACTATGTCCGGCGCTTACGCCCGCGGCACGACAGTCTCCGTGAGCTGGCCGCTCTGCAGCGCCAATGGCTCGCCGCCAAGCTGCGCGACGGACACGTCAGCGACCTGGCCCACTACGTCATCGTCGAGGCCCCGTCGCTGAACGGCCGCGGGCGCCTGCAGGTCGGCGCCGGCCGGCGCCGCACCGAGCGTCGCGCCCTGGAGCAGGCCGCCGAGACGTTTACCGGCACGCTGGAGCGGATGGGCCTCAGCGTGCGCCAGCTAGGCGGCGAGGACGTCTTCGCGCTGCTCTGGTCGGGGCTCCATCCGAGCGGGACGCCCTGCCCCGGCCTATCCACCGTCGTGGCCGAGGCCATGGACCTGTCACGCCGCCTGGACGACGAGGAGCGCGCGCGCGCGGACCAGCGCCGCGCGGCGCTGGCCGCGGGCCGCCTGCGGGTTGCGCGCTCCGCCGCGCACATGGGCCTGGAGGGACCCTGGCGCCACCTCGGTCGGCGCCTGGACGACGCCCGGCGGCGGTTCACCCCCTTCGTCGATCGCGCCGCGCCGGATCGCCTGGCGCCCCTGGTCGCCCGGTCGCGGCAGGCCCTGCCCGCCGGCGCCGCATCGGCCGACCGCCGCGCCGAGTTCATCGCGCGCCACGTCATGCAGCGGCTCTGCGCCGTCGAGGCCCAAGAGAACCAGGGCACCATGCACCTGGACGGGCAGATCGCGCACAGCACCTTTGCCCTCAAGCTGCCCGATACGACAAGTCCGGGTTTCCCCGACGCCCTCTACAGCCTCGACTGCCCGTACCGCGCCGCCATCCACCTGGAGGGCCGCAACATCACCGCCGAGCGCAAGCGGCTGGAGCGCCGGCACCGTACCATGTACCTGATCCAGGCCGATGGGGCTGGGCGCGGCCCGGAGAACATCCTGCTGCGCGCGACGCAGGAAGAGAACGCCCGTCAGATCCTGGAGCTGCGCGGCAACAAAGCGGGCGTCGCCAGGATGGGTTTTTACCTGACCCTGACCGCGCCCGATCTCGACGCACTGGAGGACTCGCTGGAGCGCGCCGCATCCGCGTTCGGGGCCACGGGGATCGACCCCGGAACCGGCCTCGCCGCCCAGCTCCCCCTCCTGCAGGCCACCCTGCCGCTCGGCTGCGATCCCACCGGGCTGCGCCGCCGCTACCGCACCGAGACCATCGGCAACACCTTCCCGTTCACCTCGCATACGCCCGGCCACACGCGCGGCCTGCCGGTGGGCTTCACCAAGACGGGCAAAGAACTCGTCCTCTTCGACCCCTTCGACCCCACCCTGCCCAATCAGGTGATGAACATCGTGGGCATGAGCGGGCGGGGCAAGACGTTCCTCGCGCTGCGCATGCTGCTCGATATGCTCCTGATCGGGGGGCGCGCCACCGTGATCGACCGCGCCGGCAGCTACCGCTGGCTCTCCGCCCTGGTCAGCGGGAGCACCGTCGAGTTGGGCAGCCAGGTCAGCCCGCCGGCGATCAACATGTGGGACTACGACGGCGCCGGGCCGTCGGTCGCCAAGATTGCCTGGCTGGTGCGGGCGCACGAGATCATGCTGGCCACCAATCCCGGCGACAAACTCGACCCGGTGAAGCTCTCCTTCGTCAGCCGCGGCATCCGCGCCGTCTATGACGGGTTCCGCGCGTCCGACGTCGCGTCTGACGCCGACCGCCCCGCCGATGGAACTCCACTCGAGCGCGACCTGGTGGCCTGGCTAGCCGCCGAGGCGGTCAACCCCGCGCGCGCCGACGATGAGAGGGCGCGCCTGCGCGATCTCGCCGCCGGCCTGGAGCCCTACGTCAACGGCGCGGAGCACGCCAGCCTGCTCGACCGTCCAACAAACGTCGACTTCGAGGCGCGGCTGCTGCTGATCGACACGCAGCAGCTCGGCAACGAGATCACCAAAATACACGCTATCGCCCTGCACATCATCACCGACGCGGTGGAGCGGCGCGCAACGGCCGCGCAGCGCGCCGAGCGGGGGGCGCTGCGCCTGCGCGAGATGCTGATCATCGACGAGGGCTGGCACCTGATCAAGTATGGCGCCGGCGGCGCCTTCATCAACAACCTGGCGCGGCAGGGGCGTGCGCTGGGCCTGTGGCTGGTCTTCATCACGCAGCAGCTCAGCGACCTGGTCAACGATCCCGTCGCGGCCGGGCTGTTCAACGCCGCCAGCGTCAGCTTTCTGTACGAGATGAGCGACGAGGGCGCCGGCGTGGAGGGGGGCATGGCCTGGCTCGCCCGCACGCTGCACCTCAACATTGAAGAGGTGGAGCAGATCGGCCGGCTCAAGCAGGGCACCGAGCGGGACTACGCCGAGATGTTCATGCTCCGCAAGTCGAGCTATGCCGGCACCGATCGCCGCGGCGTGGTCCAGGTGATGTCGTCCCCGTACGAATACTGGCTCTTCACCAGTAAGCCGGAGGAGAAAGACAAGCGCAAGGCCATGGTCGACGCCTGCGACGGCGACGTGTGGCGCGCGGTCAAGGCCCTGGCCAGGGATGAGGCCGCGCCGACGCCGGCCACGCGATGAGGCCGCGCCGACGCCGGCCACGCGATGAGGCCGCGCCGACGCCGGCCACGCGATGAGGACGAGGAGGAGAAGGAAGCCATGAAGCGACTTACCCAACGCGCGCGACGAGCAGCCCCAGCCGCCCCTCGCCGTGCGCTACGCCGGGGGCTCCCACTGCTGGCCGCAGCGCTGCTCGTCCTGCTCCAGGCGGCGGCAGTTGCTCCCGTGAGTGCTGCCCTGGGCCGCGCGCATCCCGGCGCGACGCACCACCGCACCCGGCAGTCCGTCTCGACCATCACCGTCGCGCCGACACAGGGGCCGGACGGCTCCCACGCCGCCGTCGGCGGCGTCAACTTCGACTACAACGTGACCATCACCATCTACTGGAACGCCATTGGGGGAACCGTGATCGGCGCCGGCCACTCGGACGCCGCAGGCAACTTTACCGTCAACATTACTATCCCCAGCAGCGGCGGCGCGGGAGCCCACGACATCGTGGCCCAGGACGCGACAGGCAACCAGGCCAGCGCAAGCTTCACCGTCGCGTCGAGTGGCGGTGGCGGCGGTGGCGGCGGCGGCAGCATCCCACCCGTCGATTCCAATGGCGCCTCGATGCAGCTCAGCACGCAGACCGCCAACCAGGGCGACACGATCTCCGTCGTCGGGTCACATTTCGTGGCCAATGATGACGTGACGCTGCACTGGGACAGCGCGACCGGGCCGGCGCTGGCCCCCAGCTCCGGCCCCGCGACCATCCATACCGACGACGCCGGCAATTTCGCCACGACCATCGTCATTCCCACCGACGACGCGCATAAGCACCAGATGGGGCACGCGGTGATCGCGCTCGCCCAGGGCAAGGTCCGCGCCCTCGACGCGCTGACCGTCTCCTACCCCGGCCAGCAGGACGACGGCAACTTCAGCCTGGGTCCGTTCAGCTTCAACATCCTCGACTTCATCAAGGCTATCTTCCAGGCGTTCAGCTCGCTCTTCTCGAACATCATCGCCAGCTTCTTCGGCCCCATCCTGCAGGGGCTCACCCGTACGCCCGTCCTGACCGACGCCACGGCCTGGCCGTCCCTGAATGCGTTTGCCGTCACCATGCACGACCTCGCGCTCTCGCTGGCCTCGCTATTCTTCGTTATCGCGCTGCTGCGCTACGCCATGGCCAGCATCGTCAGCGGCGACTTCATGGACGCCATTGGTGCCTTCCGGCGCACCGTCGTCGTCCTGCTCGCCCTGATCGTGCTGCCAGCCGCCCTGCCGCAGTGGTTCAGCCTGATCAACTGGGTGAGCGGCCAGATCACGGGCAATGATCCGACCGCAATCGCCAGCGCCTGGAGTAACCCGCCCCCACTCCCAAACGGTCAAAACTCCGGCTACACCACTCTTGACCAACTTAACTACGCCATCATGCAGGCTATCCTGGCGATCCCGTTCCTGATTGGGGTTATCCTCGTCGCCTTGCAGAGGCTCGGTGGTATCGTGGTGCTGTTGGGGTTTTACGCCATGTGGCCCGTCGCCGTGGTCACCTGGATCAGCCCCGACTTCAAGCCCATCGCCAAGTGGTGGTTCGCCAATTTCGTCTCGTACAGTTTGTGGGGCGTGGCGTACGCCGTGGTGCTCAGGATCGTGGACATTCTGCTGCGCGGAGACGTTGTGCAGAAATCCGACGCGGCCGATGCGGGGGCGCAAGCCCTGATCTCTAACGCGTTCATCCACGGGTTGATCGGCATCGCCAGCCTGTTCGTGTTGCTCAAGATACCGGGCATCATCAACGCGGCCATGGGCGGGTTGAGCGGAGGGCAGAGCGGTTCCGGCGGACTGGCCGAGGCCTCCGCGGCCGTCGGCAAGGCCATCGTGAAGAGAGGCAAGTAGATGTGGAAACGACTACTCTTTGGACGCCTGCTTGTGGAACCCGCGCGCAGCGCGGCCGAGGGCCGCGCCCTGCTGCGCACCGCGCCCGGTCTGATCGTCCTCCTGATCGGCGGCCTCCTGACCACGGTCTTGCTCGGTCTCCTGGGACTGCACGGCATCGTCGAGGACGCAGCGCGCGTGTTACTGGTCCTGCCCCTGATCGTGCTCTATCTCGGAATTACCGGGGAGTTCGTCCGCATCCGCTACATGGTGCGCCAGGTGCGCGCGGTCCTCGCCTCGCCGCGGCCCTGGCAAGGCCCGCGCACCTGGCGCTGGCGGGTATTTATCACATCGGCCTGTTTCCTGCTGCGCGTCCCCCACCGCCCATGGAACACGGGCGATGACTAGTAGGGGAGGTATCCACTATGGCTACGCGTGGGGGGCCGACGAGTCGTTCGCAGCGGCCGATGCGCAGAGGTATTGCAATCACAATGTTGGTCGTAATCATCGTAACTGTGATTGGTGTGGTCACCTGGATCGCGACCAGGGCGGCCAATCCACTTGCTGCTCCTGTTGCGACCGGCACACCAACAGTCGCGGCCGTGCGACCGGTAAGACACAGGACGATCGTGTTGGCACCCGTCTATACGGCCTCAACCACTATCAAGCAGGGCGTGTTCAGCTTCCACCTGCGGAGGGTTGGCCACGGCAGACTGGTTGGAACGCTCGACTACTTTTCTCCATCTGGTCCGACCGGATACAGCCCCACACGCGACATATCGGGTACCGATGCGATCAGTGGGACAATCAGCGGAAGGCACATCACACTGGACGCCACCAGCACGCCGTTTCACTTCGATGGGCTGCTCAGCGCGACTCAACTGACCGGTACGTTCGCTATCACAGCTCAGGGAACCATACGAGGCACGTACACGTTTTGCCCAACGACAGATACCCGCCGGGAAGCTACATGCTGAAGATGGACAAGACACGGCTGCGCGTGCACACGAGTTAGGACAAGGGAAAGAAAGGGAGGGGCCTAGATGAGTTGCCGATGTAATTACGGACATGGCTACTGCGTCTGCGTCGACCAGCAAGGGACGGTCCTGTTGCTCGCGCTCATCGCCGGTGTCAGGGTCCTGGCGTGGTTGGCCCGCATCGGCGCGGCGCTGGGGCTCCTAGCGGTCGCGCTGTATGCGCTGGCCGTGGAGATCCCGCCCTTCCATCCCCTGCTCGCCCACGGCCTCCGCGCCGCTGTCCTGGCCCTCCCGCGCGGTTTGATGCGCGCCACGCTTGCCCCGACGCTCACCCCGGTAGCACTACGCTGGACGCCTCCGTTCGCCGACGCGGCAGCGGTCGCGACGACCTGCCTCGTCGTCTCCTTCCTGCTGCTGCGTGGACGTCGTCTCATCATAGGGACTGCCCGCACGGTACATCCAACGTCGTCGACGCGGAGTCACCAGTTCGCCACGGGCGGCCGTCTGGCGCTGGTCCTCTGGCTCATTGGTACGACAGCGGCCGCGGCCCTGCGCGCCGCCAGCGCCCTCGGGGCCGTCCTTTCGGACCATGGACATGGCCAGGGCGGTGGGGCGTTTGTCCCGGCGCAGGCCTCCGCGGACTTGCATCTCCAGGGCGCGGTCGGCTGGGCACTTGCCGCGCTGGTGATGACCGCTGCTCTCGTCCGCGTGGCGCGCCAGACCTGGTGGACCCGTCGGCGACGCGGTACGGAAGGCAGCCGCCGGATACCTTCGATCCGGCCGACGACGCGCTACACAGCTTAAAGAAATCACAGGCACAGCCAGAAAGGAGGAACACTATGGATCGTGGAGGAGGGAGCCGTCGAGACGAGCGCGCCGGCGCGGTCGGGCGACTCGACTCGCCCGTGGCCCGCGTGGCGGCGCCACCCGAGAGGGAGCGGCCGGTCAAGACGCCGGAGATGGATACGCGCTTCAAGGCGCTAGGAGCCGAGCGATTGCGCGACCCGGAGTACCAGCGCTACGTGCAAGGTTTCCGCAGCCACGACAGCCTGTCCGAGGCCGGCAAGGTCGGCTACCGCGTGACCGGCGAACGGCACGGATGGGAGTTCGTGCATGACAAAATCGCCGCCGCTCGCCGCGATAACCCCAGCGATGCCGAACAGCGCATGATCGGACTGCTGGCCGAGGTCGGCGAGCGCGACGCGCGCGGCGGCGGGCTGCCCGGTCACGTCTACGAGCGGGAGTACAAGGTTGCACCGTTTACCCACGTCGATTTCGCGTGGCCCGAGAGCGGAAAGATCATCGAGGTGTACGGCGGAGTCCACCTGATCCCCGAGCTCGACCCGGATGGCACGCGCGCCGCGTACGACGCCGCCCGCATCGAGCGGATCGAAGGCCTGGGCTGGGAGGTGCTCGTCGTCACCAGCGACGACCTGACGGCGGCCAGTCGGGGCGAGGCCGCCGTGGCAATCCGCGAGTTCCTGCAGGACACGCCCCAGGATCGGGCCAACTTTTCGCCGGCGGACGCGGCGACGCTGGACGCCATCTTCGCGTCGCCCGATCGCGATGGCCAGGATAAGGCCCTCGCCGCCGCCGGCTACGAGCGTTTCGATCCCGATCGTCTCGCCGCGCTGGTACGGGGAGAGCGCGCCGGCATGGAGGGCGAGATGCGCGAGGCGCTGGTCGCGCGACTCTCCGGACGCGGCCCGGAGGACGGGCTAGCGCTCAATGCCACCGCCATCACACGCGGGCGCGACATCCCCGTCGACGCGCCGGAAACGCGCGACCTGGCCACGGTGTATAGCGCCCTCGTCACCGATGCGCGGCAGATGCCGCCGCTCGACCTCACCCAGAAAGACGCCGCCATCGGCCGGGACTGGCAGGCCTCGCTCGCCGAGGACGCGCGCGCCATGGCGGACCTGAGCCGCGACGGGATCGCGCGCGAGGGACGAGAGCCGACCAACGCGGAGCGGACCCTCTGGACACGGCTGGAGGCGGAGGCGCGTGCCCACGAGGGGACCGCTCTGCGCTTCGACGTGCTGGCCGACCAGTTAGGCGAGCGCGCCGACCGCGCCGCCGCGCTGGCTGAGGCCCGTGACGCCGCCGGCCGCGCCCGCGCCGTCGCGCGGGACGCCCACCGCCACAACGACCCTGACACGCCGGACCGTGAGGACGAGGCCGACGCCGCGGAGCGGACCCTCCAGACGCTGCTGGAGAGCGAGGAGCGCGCCGATGGGGGCGCCGCCCCGCACAACGCCATCCCGCACACAGGCGCGCTGACCAATCAACCGGCCGAGCGGGAGGACCTGGCAGTCAGGGAACGCTATGCCGCCGCCGACATGGCCCTGCTGGAGAGCCTGGAACGCGACAAGCCCGCGTTCGTCGCGACCGTCACCGCCGACCTGCTGCGCCGTCGGGGTGCTCCCTCCGTCGAATCGCTCGCACCCGAGGATCGCTTACAACTGCGCGCCGCTCTCGCCGAAGAAATGGGTGTGCGCCAGGAGGCCGCGCACTTTATCGCCCTCGATATCACGGAATTGCAATCACTGGAGCACACCTACCAAGAGCTGGCTCCAGACCGAGCCAACGGCCCCGTAGCTCTCGCGGACGCGAGCGCGGCCCGCGACGCCGCGTCCCTAAGTCGCGAGACCGCGGCTTTCGAGCGGGACGAAGCCCGCTGGGCGGCGCAACGCGGCGGACCGGGCGATGAGCGGGAGGTGGCCAGTTTCCTGGCGGGGGCGGAGGAATGGGATCGAACAGCCGCTCGCTTTGAGGATCTGGAACGCCAGCTGGCGCCCAGGCCCGTCGACGACGGGGAGGCGCGGATGCTCGAAGACGCCTACCATGGCCTCGCCGAGGAGCGTGGCCACGACTTGCCCGGCCCGCTCAACGCCTATATGGCCATGCGCGGCGCCGATATGAGCCGCGAAACGGCCATGGACTACCGCACGGCGGCGGCGTTCGAGGTGCGGCAGGCGCCGCCGGGGCAGCCGCTGGACCAGATCGGCCGCGAGGCTGTGACCCATTGGCGCGCCGCGGCCGACCGCTACGACGCGCAGGCCGTGCGCTTCGAGGTCCTGGCCGCGCAGCTTGACCAGCGCGCCGCTGGCGTCTGGGCGCCCGGCTACCCTGACGCCGCTGGCGTCTCTCCGCAGTCGTTCGCCGCTCCGCCGGACGTTTACTGACCCGCGACGGGTTGTGGCGCGCCACAACCCGTCGCAGACTGAGTCCCAAGATAGGACCGCCATGCCGGCGCTCGACGACGCGCCGGCCGATCACTACAACTGGAGGAAGAGATCATGGCAACAGAACAGCGCACCATCGAGCCGCCGCAAGGCGACGGCATCCTGTGGATCGTGCCCGCCGCCTGGGAAGACGAGCATATTCTCTTACCGCAACGGGACCCTATCGCCCGCGAGACCTGGCTCCAGGCCGCCCGCGACTATGGCTGGCGCGTGCTCACGCTCCCCGACGGGTTCCTCGTCGACGGACCCTACGCCGGGGGCGTCGTGGTGGCCCTGGAGACCCCCAACGGCCGGCACTACTGCGCCCTGCCGCCGGCGGCGCTGCCCGCTCTCCAAGGGCTCATCTCGGAGAACGACTACCGCGTCATCACCGACGGAGACATCCCGCTGGAGATCGCCCTCGGCGACCCACCATCGAACGGTTCCGGCGCCGACCCTGCCGCCGCCGGGGCTTCCGGACAGTGGACGGTGGCGACCGCGCTCTGGATAGACCCCGAGGCCTGGGAAAGCAATCAAGAGATCAAGGCCATCAGTTCCGCCGCCGCCGACCGCGTGGACGCGGAGATGACGGTCGGGCGCTGGGTCCGCGCCTCGCGGACGGCCGGCTTGCGCCTGGTGGCGCGGACCCCCGGCATCTCGGCGCCGGGGACGGCCTACGACGGTGGACTCGTCGTCGAGATGGACGGTCGGACCGGACGACTGTTCTTCGCCATCCCCGCCGCCGCCCAACTCGTCCTTGACGAGATGCGGGGCGGCTACGCGGACACGAGGGGGTAGCGGCGATGTGGATGCTAGACAAGGACAAGCGCGACGATCGGCGCGAACTCACCGAGATCCGCGCCGATGTGCGTGAACAAATGAGCGCCATGGGGGCGGCCGCCTACGAGGTGGCCACCCGTACACGCGATAACGAGGTTGCCTACCGCAAGGTCACGGCCGACGAGCTGGGCGCCCTCGCCCTTGACCTGCGCAGCCAGAACCGAGCGGGGACCGAGATCTCCATTCGACCACTGGACGCGCCCGACCTGGTACTGCTGCGCGGCATCGCCAACCGCGACCTGGAGCGCCTCGCCAACGACGGTTTCCAGCCGGTCGCCACGGTCACGACGTTCGAGCGCTCGGGCGACAGGCCCGTGACCGTCGACGCGTGGGTGCGCCTGGATACGCGCGGCGTCCCGCCGCCGCTCCGCGACGCCATGGCCCAGGTCCTGGCCGCGCGCTACGGATCGCAGGGCGATGGACGCCCCGATGAGTTCGGTCAGCTGGCCGGGTTCTCCTCGCGCGAGGGGCACCTCCGCGAGATGGTCCAATCTGGGCCAGCGCATCCCGAGCGGTACGTGGCGCCGGGATCGTCGGCCCTGGCGAACGAGGTGTTGGGCATGATGACGCTCCGGCCGGACGCCATCGAGAAAGTACGCGAGCAGGAGAACGCGCGCCAACCCGGACGAGACGCCCAGCGTCAGGACCATCAGGAGGCCGGTAAAGACGCCCCTCGTCCCACGGTGCGGACGAAAGCTCCCGCTGGCCCGGATCGCCGGGTCGTGGATATCCTCGACAAGCACATGGGCCACCTCGACGCCGAGGATCGCCTGATGGTCGCCGCGCTGATCACCCCGCTCATGACGGCCCTGGAGCGTGGCGCCTCTGCGGCCCGCGTCGTCGAGAAACATGTCATCCGCACACCATCCGAGGACACGCAGCCCGAGCGGGACACCGCGCGGCCGACCGGGGCGGCGGGCAGGGCCGAGGCTGCCGAGCCTCAAGGGACCAACGAGCCTCAAGGGACCAAAGAAGGCGCGGCCCTGAAAGACGTGGTCCCAAAAGAGGACCGCGATCGCCCGGCGCCTGAGCGGGTAGGGGTACAACGCGAGGAGCGCGGCGGGCGAGGTCGCTAAGGTGGTCAGTTATTGACCACGTCGGAGATAGTCAGTTATTGACCACTTCGTCCATGAGTAGGCGCCGTCCCGTACGGCGGAAGAAAGTGAACAAGCCAGTGCATACGACGAGCACGACAGCCTATGGCGACCCGGACGTGCTCTTGCCTCTCCCGCCCCTCACCCTGCGTATCCTGGTTGCGCTGTCCAAAGGAGACCGACAGACGTACCAGATCATGCGCGAGGTTCAGAAACCGATGTCGGGTGTGATCCCCTTCAAGTCCCCTTCTCTGCACCACAAGTTGGCGCGGATGTGTATCAGCGGGCTCATCTGTGAAGCGGACGGCTACCCGCCGCCCAACGACGCGCGTCGCCGCTACTATCGACTGACCGACTGGGGACGCGCGGTCGTCGAGGCCGAAGGGCGGCGACTCTCGGAGATCGTCTCCTGGATAGAAACAACGGGCCTGCTCGCCGATCCGGAGGCGTTTACCCACGATGATAACAAAGCCTGGCCGGGACCAACGGCCGCGTTGTCCCCCCCGGCTACGCAGGGTCGGCCGGCGGAGGATACGCAGCCCCAGTCGCTTATCCCCAACTAACGTCTCCCGTCGCCCAGCAGTGGTCAATTATTGACCACCCACATAACGGGCTGGCCCAATCTCCGGCTCTTCTTCGATACTCCCTAACTCGCGTAGCCTCGCCGGCTACCGACACATGCACAACCAAGGAACGGCCGATGCCTGCCACCGCTATGCACGACAGCAATATGGCTACGTTTTTTGAGTCTACAATGTCTATGTACTGGGACCGCTGGTGCCGCGATGACGGCCGCCCCGCGCGCGCAATCTCATGTGCCCGCCACTATCACGCCCGTCCCGACCCCCAGGCTGCGGACGCCCTGCGCGAGGCTACCATTGGTCTGCTAGACGCGATACGCGTCGCCATGGGAGCGCCGGGCGAGCCGACTGATGTTGGTCCGGGATCTCCCAAGGCCGCCTGGTGCTGGGCGAGCGCCGTGCAGTCTTGGTGTGATTCTCTCCACCCATTAACAGGAGAAGCACCCCAGTGGGCTGCGGCATCCGCCCGCGCCGTTCCTCTATGGATCAACAGGGCGCGCAACGTCTACGAGGGTCGGCTGCCGTGGGTAGCCCGCGCCAGCGTGGACGACGGCGCGGCCGTGTAGCCGGCCACACGCTGAGGGACGGGGCGGTCAATTATTGACCACCCTGACGCCTCGCGCAGAATTGACGCTATCGACCATCGACCATTTCTACGAGGAGCATCGTCATGACCACCACGACCACAACCGCCGCGACGCCATTACCGATGCCCGACCCCTCGGGCGCCGACGCGGCCGCTTTCGCCCGGACACTCTATCGCGAGACCGGACCGGGCCGACCCGATCCCTACTGGGATGAGATCGTCTATCCGTGCCTGGCCGCTGCCATCGCGCACGAGGCGGCGGTCCGTCCGGGGGCCACGCTCGCCGACGTGGCGCGCGCCGTCGCGGCGCAGCCCCTGGACACCTTGCTGGCGCTCTGGTCCGCATCGCCGAGCCCGCTCGCGCGCGCCTGTCTCCACGATCTCGTGGCGCAGGGCCTGGTCGCCCACGACCGCATCAGGGGCGCCGTCGCCACGGACCTGTCCGCCCGGCTCCGGCCGTTCATCGACGGAGCGACCACGGAGGGCTGCGGGTCATGACGTACGAGGACCTCGCGCGCGCCGCGCTGGGGAGGACGACGGCACCGATAGAGACGGCCTGCGGATTTACCGGCGGAGGTGACCAAGCGAACCACCCTAGCGGCGGGAGGCCGACCTGCGCCGCCAGGGAGTGGATGCGGTAGGGGTGGGCGCAGGTCGGCCTCCCGCCGCCTCATGGGAGCCTACACCTGCGGTGGCCACGCCGCCGGACGCAGCGAGCTGGGGAGCCCTGGCGACGCGGGGGCGGGGCCGCGGTCGGGCCGGCTGCGGCGTCGTGCGCGGCGGCACTGGGGCTAGGAGCAAGGCATGTTTTGCAAGTGCAAAACTCCTCCCTGTGCTCGCTGCGCTCGCTCCGGTCGGGCCTTGCTCCTCTCCGCCGCGCCTTGGGCGCGGCTGGCCGGAGGGGCCACACAACTGCTCCGCGACCACGCGCGGGCATCCCACGCATACCAAGAGCGAGACCCTACTATCAGCAATCATCGGAGGAGGGGATGGACGTTACCATGGGCGATTCGATGGGCGCCAGCGAACTGGTCAGCCCTACCGCTTACAAGCGGCGTGGAGGTGGCCGACCGCGCGCGGACGCCACCGAGAAACGCAGCGAACACATCAACGTGTATGTCACGACCGCGGAGCGCGCCGAATTGGAACGGCGCGCCCTGCTGGCGGGCATGCGCGACCTTGGCCTCTACGTCCGGCACGCGGTCGTCACGCAACGGCCGCCCCGCGCCACGGTTCCCGAGGTCAACCGCGAGCTGCTCACGGAGATGCGCCGCATCGGGGTCAACATCAACCAGATCGCGCGCGACACCAACGCGACCCGCAGCCTCGGCATCCTGCGCGCGGCCGAGTTGGAGCGCCACTACCGCGCCTTGCGCGACCTGCTGGAAGAGGTAGGCATGGCGCTCAGCGGGTTCAGGGACCAGGACTGACAGACGACCGGCATGATCCAGAAGGCACAGATCGGGAGGGGGTTTCGCGGCGTGTTGGAGTACGTCTTCAGGCAAAGCAAGGAGCTTGGCCACGATGCGCCGCGCATCGTGGACAGCAACATGGTCGGTCAGCGACCGCGCACCCTGGCCCGCGAGTTCGGCGAGACAAGGGCGTTGCGCCCCCGCCTGGAGCGCGCCGTCTACCACTGCTCCCTGCGCCTGCCCGAGCACGAGCGGCTGACCGATGACCAGTGGGCACAGGTCTGTCGCGATTATCTGCGCGGGATGGGCTTCACCGATGCGCGCTACGTGGTGGTGGCGCACGCCGACCATCACGTCCATATTATCGCCACGCGCATCCGCGATGACGGCAGCGTCGTGAGCGATGGCAACGACCGCTGGCGCAGCAACGCCGTGGTCCACGAACTCGAACGCGCCCACGGCCTCACCCACGCGGTACTCCCTGACCGCGCCCACGACCGGGTCCAGGTCGTCCGGCCGGCCGTCGAGCGCGGCGAGATCGCGGTCTCCGAGCGCAGCGGGGAGATCCCGCCCAAGCTCCTGCTGGCCGCGCGCCTCGACGAGGCGATCACCCGGAGCGACGGCACCCGCGAGGGCTTCGACCGGACGCTGCGCGCACTGGGTGTGGAGGCCCATTGGAACATCGCATCGACGGGCCGCGTGAGCGGGGCAACCTTCGCGTTGGTCGGCTACCACGGGTCGATGCAGCACATCCTCAAGGGATCGGCGATCGGCAAAGACTATGCATGGGCGCGCCTGGACGCGCGTCTGAGGGAGGTCTCACATGGCGGGGAAACTGGACGAATTGATGGCGCGCGCACGGACGGAGGGCGCCGACGGGACGACCGACGGGACAGCGAACACGGCGGAGGAGCCGCGTCCCATCGGGAGGAGGTCGGCGCGGCGCTCGGCCGAGACGATGGTCGGCGAACCGGATACGACGATGGGGCGGCAGACCACGGACGCGCGGCCGATCGTGCTGGCGGTGGAACGCCTCCAGAGGACGGTGCTGGACGAGTTGGAGGGCCTGCGGGACCTCAAGGAGTTCAAGCAGGAGCAAGACGACTACCTGAAAGAGATGACCAGGGCGCACAGCGAGATGACCAGCGACTGGTACCGGATCGCGGCCCTGCTGCCGCAGATCGACCTGGACCTGAAGGAGATCGCGGCGAAAGCCCGGACGCTCAAAACGGAGATCGCCGCGGACCAGCACGCGGTGAAAGGCCTGGTGAGGCAGCAGCGCCGGCTGATCTTGATCGCAACGGGAGTGGTGATCGCGGTGTGCATCCTGACGGTGCTGGCGCTGCTGCTGATCGTGGGATTGGCCGCGGCGGGCCACAGGCCGACCTAGCCCGAGCACAACTGCGGGCGCTCGGCGAGGAGTGGTACGAGGTCACCATGAGCGACCGCCACGGCCGTACCTGGACGGACTTGCTGACCGACGATGAGGTCGTCGAGGCGCTGGACGATCTGGCCGCGGCCGCGGCCGACGGCTACTGGGTCGCGCTGCGCCCCGCTGGCGACAGTTCCCTGACCATCGTGGCCGACCTCGACGCCGCCGGCCTGGGACGCTTGCGCGATGACGGCCTGTTCCCCGTCGTCACCACCGTCGACGGCGGCGCGCACACCGCCTGGCTGCGCCTCGACCGCGTATCCCTGGACCCACAGCTTGCACGAGAGATCGCGCGCAGTCTGGCCGCGCGCTATAGCGGCATGAGCGGAGACGTAGCGACCCTTCACGGCGGCCCGCTCGCCGGTCTCCCCGGGGTGACGATCACCGGCGCGATCCGGCGCGATGCTCTCGTCTCGTCGGCCATGAGCGAGGCCCTGATCGCCGCCGCGCAGGAGAAGCGGGACCGCTCGGTGGCCGGGGCCTCGGCCACCGATCATCGCCCACACGACTCTGGGCCATCGCAACCCGATGGCAACGATCACCCACGCCCTCAGCGGCACGGACGAGCTGACCGCTAACGCGTACGTAGTAGAGGAGAGAGTCCATGAAAGCACGCCTTGTCGCACCCTTGATCGCCGTGGTTCTCCTACTCGCGGCATGGGGCCTCGGCCCCGGCGGCGGCTACCGCGCCATCGCCGGCCTGACCACGAACGCGTACCGCCGCGCCTACATCGCCCTGGCCTACCCGGCGATCAACGGCCAGTTGATCGTCCAGGCCAGGGGCGGCGTCACCGCCGCCTTCTACGGCCCGCACAAGGCGCGCCTGATCTCCTGGGACGCCTGGATGAGCCGGCCCGAGCGGCGCTGGTCCATCCTCAACAACCAGAGCCGTCAGAGCAGGATCACCAGGGCGCTCGTGGGGGGCGAGGTCAGCCTCGTCGGGCTGATCGCCCTTTTCGTGGGCGCGAAGCCCCTGTGGCTGCTCCTGACGCGCCTGGGGCGACTGCGGCCATCCAAGGCCCATGGCTCGGCCCGCTTCGCCACGCGGCGTGAGCTGGCGCGCCTCAAGCCGCGCCCCGGCCAGCCCCAGATCACCGTCGGGACGGTGGGGCGTCAGACCGTCGCCTTCGGTGGCAAGGAGCAGTACCAGTCCATGCTGGTCATCGGGCCACCGGCGGCGGGCAAGTCGGCCGGCCTCATCATCCCCAACCTGCTCGAGGAGACCGGCCAGCGCAGCATCATCGTCACCGATCTAAAGGGGGAACTGGTCGAGCGGACCTACGCCGCGGTCGCCCGGCGCCACGACGCCAGGGTGCTCAACTTCGTGGCGCCGGGCCGCAGCTGCGCCTATAACCCCCTGGCGCACATCGACGACTACCTGTCCGCGCTGGCCTTCGCCTCCACGTGGGTTGCCAACACCGGCGAGTCGAAGAACGAGCCATACTGGGACAACTCGGCCAAGCTGATCATCGCCGCGTCCGTGCTGCACATCAAGCACACCTGGCCCGACGACGCAACCATCTCCCGCCTGGCGTGGTTCCTCACGCGCGGCAGCGAGACGGTCAGCAAGGAGTTGCAGGCCAGCGGCTCGCCCGAGGTTATCGCCGCCTCCAAAGCGTGGCTGGAGGACGCCGGCGCCAACGACAAGCTGATCTCCGGCGTCTTCAGCGAGATGCCGCTGCGCTTCAGCATCTTCCAGGACCCGCGCGTACGGGCGGTGACGTCGCGCAACGAGATCGACTTCCGGGCGATGGGCGAGCGCGAGGGCCGGCCCACCGCGCTCTACCTGGTCCTCGACCGCGCGCTGGGCAAAGAGCTGCGGCCCTTGACCGCCGTCTTCTTCACCCAGCTGTTCAACGCCCTGATCGCGGTGGCCGAGGAGACGCCGGGCGGCGAGCTGCCCCGGCCCGTCTACGGCTACCTCGACGAGATGGGCAACATCGGGCAGATCTACAACTTCCCGACCTACATGAGCACGGTGCGCTCGGCGCTGATGGGGTTCATGCTGGCCTTCCAGCACAGCGGGCAGATCAAGGACCTCTACGGTGAGGAGGGCAAGGCCATCATCCTGACCTGCTGCAACGTCAAGGTCGCGCTGTCCAAGACCATGGCCGAGGACGCGAAGTCGTTCAGCGAGTGGGCCGGAGACGCGACCGTGCTGGCCGCGAACTCGGGCGACTCGCGCAAGCGGGGCGAGGCCCTCGCCGACCGGGGCAACCGCGGCTACAGCGAGTCCTCGCGCAAGCTGGTGACGCCCGACGAGGTGACCCGCCTGCCGGAGGACCAGATGCTCATCCTGAGTGGGAACCGCCAGCCCAGCATCATCACCCAGCGCCGCTACTACCGCATCGGTCGCCTGCGCAAGCTGAGCGCCCTAACCTGGCAGGGCTCCCGCGTTCCGCCGTCCGGCCCGCGCCGCGCCGAGCCCCTGGAAGCGGCCCCCCTAACCGCGTCAACGGTGGAGACGGCGGCCGCGACGGTCGCGACAGCGGAGGGCAACGGTGGTGCGCCGACGGCGACCACCGCGGCGTCGTCCGGGGGAGGAGACGTGGGGACACACCCGGCGACACGCTCGACCCCGATCTCCGAGACCGTCGTGGACTGGCCCACGGCCGCTGCCATGTCCGGACGAGCCACGGACGCCCTGGACACCGGCCACCGCCCGGCGCCCGGCTTGAGCGAGCAGCTGGCGCGCCACAAGGCGGCGCGCCTCGATCACCAGAGCGCCGATCCGGTTCGCCTGGCCCGCACGGGGAGCAGGGACGAGACACGAGAGCCCTTCGCAGAGTCACGGACACCGGCCTTCCAGCCCTCCGGCTTGCAAGAGGTCGGGGTTGTCGTCCAGAGCGCCGCCGGCCAGCCGCGGGGCCTGCTGGACCCCGCGGACCCGTCGTTCGGCCGCGCCTTCGCCGCAGCTCACAGCGCCCTCGGGCGCGAGTACGCGCACCGCGCCCAGCGGGTCCTGGAGCGTTCCCCCAACGCCGAGCCCCGCCGCGTCGACCAGGTCGTCCTGAGAGACATGGCCCGCGTCCACCCTGCCGCGTCCGCCGCCGACCTGGCCGCCGCCATGCGCGAGGGCAGCCCACGCCTCGATGAGCGTCACGCGACCGACATCGACGCGTATGTCGAACGCATCGTCGCCGGCGTCCTGGGCGATGCGGATATGGCCCGCGCGCGCCAGCACGAACTGGCGCGCGCGGCCAGCGGTCGCCAACATCCCTAAACACCGCTTGCTCACTCAGCGTCAAGCATCCAGGAAACACGAAAGAGGCACTCACATGGAGAAAGAGACGCCGCGGGGGAACACGTCCCACGGGCTGCGCGTGATCGACGGCGGCGCTCAGGCGGGGTGTAGTCCTCTCGCCTCCAACGAGGTCAACGAGGCCGCTGGCGGCGACTCCACGCCCCCTCTATCCCTGCCGATATCGCCTCCTGTCGCGGACGAAAGAGCGAAGCGTGTCCTTGAGGGAGACGATGACGGTCCCCTCACGGAGCCGACCTCACCCGCCGGTCGCGCCGGCTTCCGTCGCGTCGCGCTATGGGCCGTTATCCTGGTCCTGCTCTCATGGAGCATGGACCTGTTCATCGCGCACGACATTCAGGGCCGCTTCGTCAGCCCGATCGTCGACGTGTTGGCGCTGCTGTACCGCGCCGGCGCGGTTATCCAGGCCCTGCTGTTCCTTGTGCTCGGCGTCTGGTCAGCCATCGCCACGGACGCCGACGCGGCGCGGGATACCGCCTGGGGTGACGCCACGGCGGTCATGCGCTTCCTTGCCCGAACCGCGCTCTGGCCGCCCTTCTTCCTCGCGCTGGTCGCGCTCTCGACGCGCCTGGGTCAGTAAGGGTCGTGCTCTGATAGAGGGGGGTAACCGTGCGGATAGAGGATCGCTACGACAGAATCTTTGGCCATGTGCGCGACGCCTACGCCGTGCAATTACCCGGTGGGCATAATTATGCCCGTGAGAACGCGCCCCTTACTCCCATGGTGCTCCGTCGGCACCTGCTCGGTGAGCTCAGCATTGGCCTGTATCTCCTTGATGGCCAGGACCACGTGCGCTATGGCGTGCTCGACCACGATGGCGAACGCATCCTCCGTGATGCCGACGGCAGGCCACTCAAGGATCGGGACGGCCAGGTGCGACGCGTGCCCGAAGACGGTCTGGATCTGCTGCAACGGGCGCGGGCGCACCTGGCGCTGCAGGGCATCGAGGCGGCTGTCGAGCGGAGCAGGCGCGGGGCGCACCTGTGGCTCTTCGGGCGCGAGGCAGTCCCGGCGTGCGAGATGCGCGCCCTGCTCCTCCTGGCCACCGGGGGCGCCGACATGGAGTTGTACCCCAAGCAGGACAGCCGCGGCCGCGGGGTGGGCTCGCTTATCCGCGCGCCGCTGGGCGTTCACCTGGCCAGCGGCCAGCGCTACGGCTTCGTCAACGCCGATGGAGAGCCCGTCGCGGGCACCATGTCCGGCCAGTTGACGTACTTGGAACGTCTGGAACCGGTCAATGTGAGCCGCGAATTGGAGAGACGGCCCTATCTTCGGCAGCGACTCCAGGATGTTGGCCCGGTGGTCGCGACCCGCCGGCCAAACATGCAACCGTCCACGGGATCGATGACCAGCCCGATCCGGGCCTGGGTCGCAAGCGTCCGCATCGAGGATATTGTCCGATCCTATATACCCATCTCGCCCCGCGGCGTCGGACATTGCCCCTGGCCCAAGCATCACAAGAATGGGGACGCGCACCCATCCTTCGCCATCTCGCCCCGTACCGGGCGCTGGTACTGTTACACGGCGGGCTTGAGCGGCGACGCCTTCGACTTCGTCGGCCGGATGGAAGGCCACGCCAGCGCGCGCGAGACGTTGACCTACGTCCAATGTCGTTGGCCCCGCGCCGGCTAGCCGTCACACAGTCGGTCCACATGTGGACGCAGACTGTCCCGTCATGATCAGACCTGAGTATGTGATCCTCGGGATAGCGCGCTGGCCGCTCTGATTGCTGCCAATGCTGGGCGCATCACGTTACTTGTCTGGTCCCATCGCGTCTTTCTAATCGCTATTCCCGAACAGCCAGGGCACACCACTCGTCGTTAAGCGATAGTGGATGGGCAGGATGTCGTCGTCGGTCCAGGTGTTCGTGCCAGCGTTGTGGTAGGCCAAGGCAACGTTGAAGTTGGCGTAGGTACCCTGACCGACCGACCCCGCCGACGTCAAGGCCGAGATGGGGATAACCATCTCCATGCGGCCCGTGGTCGTGTCCCATTGGGGCGCGGTGACACCGGTGATGGCGGAGTCGAACGTCCAGGCGCCGTTGACGATCTTGAAGCGCGAGAAGGTGGTGGAGTCGCTCCAGCGCGCCACCAGGTATTGCATGGGCCGATCGAGCGTCCCTCCAAAATACCCCGTCCCTAGGCTTGGCGTCGACGGGTTGTGGTTGTAGTCCTCGCTGTAGACCATCATGGCGAACTTGGGCTCCGTGTTGTAGCCCGACAACGTCCCCCCCGCGTTGTCGATACGCACGTAGATGTTGGTCGCGTCGTTGCTGACATAGACGCGCTTGATGTCCGTCATCGACGAGCCCGACACCGAGTCTCCCGTCTTGTCCAGATAGTAGGGCACATTGTCCCATTGCGGCCAGTCGGCGGCGGCGTTTGTGGTGACGTTAATCGTCTTGTTCGCCCCCGCGTTGTACTGCGGCGGGAGGATGCCGATGGTGTATTGGTGCTGGTAGGCCAGGACGGTCATCAGGAACGCGGCCGCCGTCAGGGGCTCGCTCATGGTGCTGACGATGGGCTGCCCGTTCACCCACGAGGTCGCCTCGCCCGGCGGCATGTAGCCGACACCCGAGCGGCTGGCGTACCATTGCAGGCGCGCCAGTGCGTTCGCTGACTGCCCCGTCGCCATCTCGTAGAGGGCAACGTACATGGACATCTGGGGCCACGTCGGCTCGGCCGCCAGGGCTTCGTTGCCGGCGGGGCTGTACTGGCTCGTGTAGTAGTAGGTGTCGCCGGCGTAGCGGGCGAGGCCCCAGGAGTCGTGGGTGATGGTACTGAGCACCTTGATGATGTGGTCCTGCATGCGCGCCGAGGCCGGGTCCAGCACGCCAAACGCGACCAGAGCGTCGGAGGAAGAGTCAACGGTCGTGCGCGCCGCGTTCCCCGTGGTGACCGCGCGATTGTAGTAGCGGTTGGCGTCGTTCCAGAGGCCAGGCGTACTCCACTCCGACGACCGCTGGATCGATGAGACGATTGTGGACGCAGCCCCACTATAGCTATCCGCCCGCGTCGTGTCGCCCTCGGCGCGCGCCATGTACTGCGCGGCGTCGAGGCCGTAGGCGTAGAGGGCCTGCGTGAACGTGTTGTATTCGACGTTCTCTTCCCAGATGCTGTTGTCGGCCGCGCCCAACTGGGTTGTGCCGTTGATATTGTTCTGGATCCAGTCGGCCGAGAGGCGGAGCTGCGGCCAGATGGCGTCTAGGAAGGCCTTGCCGTTGCTGCCCAGGGCCAGGTAGTGGCGGTAGGCGCCGCCCAGGAACATGCCGAGGCTGTCGTCCTCGGGCTCCACGAAAGACACGGGCGCGCCGCTCCAGAGGTCGAAGGTCGTGTGGAAGGTGCCATCCGCGTTTTGGACCGAGGCGAGCCAGCGCCAGTATTTGTCGGCCTCGGCCGTGTGGCCCGTCGCGTCGAGACTCTGGGCCGTCAGGGCCGAGTCACGCGCCCACACCTTGTAGCCGTAGGACGCGGGGTTGGTCGCGGCCGGGAAACCGCCGATCGTCGGGTTCTGGGCGTTCTTGATCACAATCAGGTTGCGGTCGAAGGCGGTGTCAACGCCGGTGTCGGGGAGGTTCGGCCGCGAGCCACTGGCAAGCCAGGAGTTGTAACTGCTGGCGGTCTGGCCGAACCAGTAGTCGCCCGTCTGCGCGCGCGCCGCGTCCGCCGCGGATTGGGCCGCGCTCAGGCTGCCCTGCACCGTCAAGTAGAAATAGACCGTGGCGCTGCCGTTCGCGGCCAGCGCGACGCGCTTCTGCATCGCCAGGTCCACGTCGGGCGTGGTGAGGTTCGCGTTGTCCTTGAGCGAGCCGGAGGCGTCGAACTGGTACCAGGAGCCCGATGTCGCGTCCGCCGTGTTGGAGTCGCCGTCGTTGCCCGCCTGGTAGCTGTCCACGGGGGCGAAGGCGCCCAGGGCCACGTAGTATTGGCCCGAGGGACTCATGTCCGCGAACAGGGCGTTGCGCGCGCCGTCGTAGGACGCGTGCTCGTTGGTCCCGCTGCCCTTCTGCACGTTGTTGAGGTGGACCTGATCGAGCAGGTTGTAGGTGAGCGGCGCACTCGTGGTGTTAGTGATGGCGTACTTGACGACCAGGATGTTCTGGTTGGGCACCATGGCGTAGTCCCGGCTGATCCGCACCGGGAGGGCCGCGCCGTTGTAGGTCAGGTAGTTGGAGGTCAGCGTCCCGTTCGACTCGTCGTAGCCCTGCGCGGCGAAGTTGTGGATCTGGTCGTACTTGACGTTGTTGGTCTCGTCGCGGAAGAAGCCGGAGTAATCGACGATCTGGTTGGTCCCCCAGTTGGCGGAGTAGTGCAGCTCGCCGATGCGGGGGCCGTAGGTCCCGGTGTCGTTCTGGTTGAGCTTGCTGGCCATCCAGAGCGCCATCGTGTCCTTCCAGTTCGACAGGTACAGACTCGCCGCTGAGGTCGTGGACGGAGCGGTCTGCTCCGTGACCTGGAGATTGTCCAGGTTGATGCTCCCGCTGTCGCTGGAGGTGTACAGAAGCACAACCGTGTGCACGCCGGGCGTCAGGCGCACGACCTTCGTCACCGTCCCCCAATTGTCCCAGGTCGATGTCGAGCCCAGGCTAACCTGGCTCGCGGCCTGATTGTCGCCCACGTTTTGCCCGTCGACGTACACGGTCCGCGAGGCGGCGCTGCCCGTGGCGTTGGCGTAGCGAAACGCCAGGGTATAGCTGTCGGTGGTTGGGACGGTGACGACAAAGGACACGCCCGCTCCCTGGCTCGTGAAGCCGTCGACGAAACCGGTCCCCGTGTAGCCCGCGTGATTCGTGTTGACGGTCACGTTGGTGCGCACCGCTGTCTCGGCCTCGTAGACGCCGCCCGTCGGGGCCGTGATGGTGCGCTTGACGTAGACCATGTCCCAGTACTGGAGCGAGGGCACGGTGAAAGAGATATAGGGGCCGCCCGCGTCGCTCCCTATCGTGTAGGAGAGCGTGGTCGTCGCCCCCCCGCCCGCGTCGGGAGAGGCGACGTACACGCCCCCGACCGACTCGTTCGCACCGAGATAGTACTTGACCGGGAGGTTCGAGACGGTGGCGGGCGTATTCTTACTGCTGCGCCAGACGGTACTGGTCTGGCCGAGGAGATTCACCAGATGGACCACGTCATAGTTCGCCGTGTGGCGCAGCACGGTCCAGATGGTCCCGGCCGCTCCGGTGCCGCTGGTCGGCTCCCCGGCGATGTTGACCCACTGCGCGCCCTCATCGGTGGGCTGGATATCCTTGTCGTAGAGCAGGTTTTCGTAGGAGGTGATGAAGTCGTACTGATTCTTTATGGCCGCGCGCAGGCCGCTGCGCATCTGCTTGTAGTTGTTGACGAAGTACGGATGCGCCAGCATCTGGTCGCCCTCGCCCAATTCGATATGATAGGCGCCGGAGGCGGCCATGGCGGCGTCGGCGAGGCGCACGGCGTTGGGGTCGAAGGCGCCGAGGACAAGGTTGTCGAGATCGAACTGGCCGCTGTTCCCGTTGTCATACTGCAGCGTGATGGTGTGTGTGCCGGGGGTCAGGGTGGCGACATCATACGCGTCGTACTGCCATGATCCCCATCCCGAGGACTGGTTGAGGAAGGTCAGCGTCGCCGCGTTCGCCCCGTCGATGTAGAGGTTGCGGGTCGCGTTCGCGCCCGACCCGTTGGCGTAGCGGAAGTCGAAGGCGTACTTGCCGCTCTCGGGGACCGACACGGTGAATTGCACGGATGTGCCCGATGTCGCCGGCCAATAGACGTAGCCCGAGCCGGTGTAGCCGGGGTTGGTCGTGCTGGTTGACACGCCGGTCAGAGCAGCGTTTTCCGCCTCATAGGAGGGTCCGCTGTCCTCGTAGTAGTTCATGTACCCGGCCAGCACAGTCGCCTTGTTGGCCGTATTGGCGCGGTACTGCGTCACCGTGTTGTAGAGGTCCTGGTAGTTGGGGCTGTTGTCCCAGATTTCGCTGTAGTTGAAGTCGGTCTTGGCGTAGCGGCTGACGTTGTTCTCCGCCCAGCTCCCGACGCCGCCGTTGACCATGTTGAACGTGACGGCCGTGTTCGGCAGCTTGCGCTTGACGGCGTTGATCAGGCTGGCGAAGTTGTTGCCCAGGTCAGACGGCTGGCCGTTGTAGTCGTAGAGGTTGTCGTGCTCGCCGAGTTGGTCCATCTGTAGGCCGTCAAAGCCGGCGTTGGTGACCGCATCCTGATACTGGTTGGCGATGTAGCTCTGCCAGTTAGTGTTGGCCGGGTTGAACATGAAGAGGTATTCGCCTGGGTAGGCCGTGCCGAACGCGAAATTCCACTGGCTCTGATGCGCCGTGTCCGTGTACAGGCCCCAGGAGGGATCGACACCGGAGACCTGTTGGTAGCCGTCGCGCGCTCCATAGGACATCATGTAGGAGAGCGCGGCCCCGTTCTGACCGTGGATGGCGGCGATCTGATTGAGCAACGTTGTCCAGGAGTTGACGCGCCCGCTCCAATCCGTCCAACTCGAGTTGATCTGCCCGTTCGTGCGCTGGAGCAATTGCTCGTGGCGCCAGGACCAGTCGTACATCTGGTAGGCGTCGATGTGGTACGTCTGAGCCAACTGGGCGATCAGAGCCTGACTCTGGGCCGGGGTCTCCGTCGGCGCGAACGTATCCATGAATCCGTAGCGGGGGAAGTGGGTCCAGGTGCTGGACACGTCGAGGGCCGACGATGCGGAATCCACCGTCCCCGCCGTGACTTGAAGGCCGTACCCCTGAAAGTCGGTGGCGGGCGGCGTCCAGGTGAACGTCGGGGTGAGCGCCTGCGACGCGGACAGCGTGACGTTCTGGCTCGCTGTGTAGACCGTGCCCTCCAGATGCGTCACCGTCAGGGTCACGCTCCCGCTCCACGTCGCCCCGGTCGTATTCTGCATCGGGACGTAGATCGTCGCGTTAGCTCCCGGCGCGTAGCGCGCTTTATCCGTGAAGACGCGTTGGATCAGCGCGCCGGTACTCGCTACGGCCACGGACGTGCGATGGGAGGCATGCGCCACGATCCGCGCGGGGACGGCATGCGCCACGATCCGTGACGGGACGTGCCCTCACCGCGCGCACGAGGTGGGATGGTGGTGCGGTAACAGACAGGAGAGCGGCGGCCATTGTGGCGGCGCACAGAGTGGAGAGGACACGACGGTGGGCCATTGAGGTGCTCCTTTGGCGAACGATGCGACTTCTTTCCATCATGGAAGTTATTAACGACGATACACCACTTCGCCGGCCTTGTCAAGTCCTTGCAACTCGTGAAGGATAGGCCGTTGCACTGTTGCGGTGCACCTGGATTGGCAATGCCTTTGTCACAATACAAAGGACAATCCGTGTCATGATGGGGGCAAGCCGACCCTGAGCGCACAGCGGAGATGGATGTCACGCCCTGGCCCTTGACACAGGCCAGGTGCTCGTGTTATCGTAGCTCCATACATAATTTCAAGAAAGAAAGGATGATGATGGTCGCAACGCGCACGGGGAGTAAGAGGTTGTTGCGTGATCTCAATCGCAGCATCGTGCTCAATCTCATCGCCGAACGCGGACCGCTCTCGCGGACCGCTCTCGCGCGGCACGGCGGCTTGCCTGCGGCGACGGTCACGCGCATCGTGGGCGATTTCGTCGCGGCCGATCTGATCTCGGAGGTGGGGTCGGACGAGTCTAGCGGCGGGCGACGGCCTATTCTGCTCAGTATTAACCCTGCGGCCGGCCATGTGGTCGGCGTGAAGCTGCGCGAGGATGGGGTGACTGCGGCCGTCTGCGATCTGGCCTGCACCGTTGTCCACCATCGCGAGTCAACACTCCCGCTCGACGTCGAGCCGTACCGAGTAGTCGATGCCATCGCGGTGGCCGTGGAGCGTTGTATCGATGAGGCTGGGGTGGCGCGCCAGGGTGTCCTCGGTGTCGGGGTTGGCTTATCCGGCCTGATCGACTCGTCGCGTGGGCTGTGCCGCTACTCCGCCATCCTGGGGTGGCGTGACGTAGATCTCGGCCCCGCCCTTGAATACAAACTGCGGCTCCCCGTCCGCGTGGACAACGACGTGAATACCTTGGCCGTCGCCGAGCGCCATTTCGGGGTCGGTCGCGAGGCCGCGGATTTCCTGCTCGTGACGGTCGGTCGCGGCATCGGCTTGGGGATCGTCGTAGGCGGCGAAATCTACCGCGGTGCCCGCGGCGGCGCTGGCGAGTTCGGACATATGACGGTGGACACGGAGATAGACGCGCCCCTCTGCAACTGCGGGAAGCGCGGTTGCCTCGAGGCCATCGCGTCCGACTACGGTATCCTGCGCGCCGCCTACGACGCCGATCCCGGTCACGGTGTGGAGGGGGCCATGGGGGCGCTGATTCAGCGTGCGAGAAACGGAGATGCGGCTCTCCAGTCCATCCTCGCGCGCGCTGGCGCCTCCTTGGGCGTCGGTATCGCCAATCTCATCAACATCTTCGATCCCGCCCTCGTGGTCATCGGTGGGGAAGGTCTCCGCGCCGGCGATCTCATCTTGGATCCCCTCCGGGCGGCGATCCCAGGCCATGCATTCGGTCGTTCGCGTGACGATATCACGTTGCTTATCTGTCAGACGGGTGAGGCTGACTGGGCGCGGGGCGCGGCTAGTCTCGTGCTGCGCGAAGTGTTCCGCCCGCCCATCTACGAGACCGACGAGCCACTGGTCATCGATGTGCTATTGGCACGTGCGCGAGGCCAGCGCTGGAGGAAGGGGGTGACGACAAAGACAAAGACACGGAGCCAGGTCTAATTCTCCGAAACACACGCAACACAGATGTTGCCGTTTCTGCCTTCTCTTGTGAACAAAGGAGTTGTTGTCATGCGCAAGTCCATCACAATCAAGCGCACCTGTGCCGTCGCCGCAGCGTGCACCCTCGTGGCCCTCACCGGTGGGACGGGCCAGTCCGCACGTGCCCAGCATCCGACCGGGTCGAGCACCGTCAGCGGGACCGTGACGTTCTGGAATGCCTACGGCTCGGTCGGCCCGGAAAACACCACCCTGGTCACTAAAGTTCTGCCCGCGTTCCAGAAACTCTACCCCAACGTCACCGTGTACAGCCAGAATTTCCCTCCTACAGGCGTGCTGCTGCAGCGACTGGTGACCGCGGTCGCGGCTGGGAGCGCGCCGGATGTCGTACGCTCCGACATCGTGTGGGTCCCGCAACTGGCCAAGATCGGGGCGCTCGCGACGACCGACGGCATCATGACGGCGCGCAAGAGTCAGTTTTACGCTGCCCCTGTCGCGACGACCTACTACCAGGGCCACTACTACGGCTTGCCCCTCGACACCAATACGCGTGTGCTCTTCTATAACCGGACGCTTTTTGCGCGTGCGGGGATCGCGCAGCCGCCCACAACGACGGCGCAGTTCATGGCTGACGCCACTAGGCTTGCCGCGCTCGGCAAGAATATCTTCGGATACGCCGAGGGTGGCCTCGACGCCTGGAACATATGGCCCTGGCTCTACAGCTTCGGCGGCGCAGTGACCGACCCGGCCTATACCCGGGCCTCGGGCTACCTCAACGGCGCCAAGACCGTGGCGGCCTTACAGTTCTTGGTCAACATGCTGGACAAAGGGTCCCTGTCTCCCTCGTTGCTGGGTGGTGGCTTGCAGACCAGCGACGCCATCGGGCAGAATCAGGCGGGCATGATCCTCGACGGGCCGTGGATGCCGCCCATCTTCAAGGCGACTTATCCGAAGCTCGATTTCGGTCTGGCCCCGGTGCCGGCCGGACCCGACGGATACTCGGCGTCGGTCGTCGGTGGCGAGGACCTGGTCCTGATGAAGTCGAGTCAGAACGCCGCCGCGGCGCGGGCCTTCGTGCAATTCATGACCTCGCCGCAGGCGCAGGTCCTGATGGGGCAGGTCGGCCAGATGCCCGTCCTCAAGGGTGTGTCCAATAATCCGACACTGCCCGCCTACTACAAGGTTTTCGATCAGCAGCTGCGGACGGCGCAGCCGCGCACGCTGAGTCCGAACTGGGTCAAGATCGACACCGTACTGACCGATGCGTTCAACCGCGCCTTCCGCCATCAGGCGACTCCGAAGGCGGCCCTTGACAGTGCGGCTCAGCAGATCGACGGCTTGCTCAAGTAAGTGTAAGTGAGACGCGATGCACGGGTCGAAAACGTGCCCGTGCATCGTACCGGTATGATCGTCCCGGTACGGAGGCTGTATCCCTATGCGCGCGAGTGAGTTTGTGACGGTCCGTCCCGCCGATGCGGCGCCCGCCCGTCGGCTCCGGGCGATCCGCCGCCTTCTCCCGATCTATCTCCTCATCCTGCCCGGCATGGCTCTCTTCCTGGTCTGGACGCTCTACCCGCTGCTGGATGCGTTGGTGATGAGCTTCTTCCGTTGGAATCCCAACCCCAGCGCCACAAGCGCGTTCCTGGGATGGGCGAACTATACGCGCGCCTTCGCGGACCCCATCTTCTGGCAGGCCTTCGGGAATGTACTGCTCTATACGCTCGGGACTGTTCCCGCCCAGATGATCCTCGGGTTGACTATTGCCCTCTTGCTAGATCGTAAGCTCGCCGGCCGCGGTGTCTTTCGGGTCCTGTTCTACCTGCCTGTCATCACCTCGTGGGTCGTGGTCTCTTTCCTTTTCGAGTATCTCTTCAACAGCCAGGGCGGCCTGGTCGATTGGGCGCTCGGTGATGTCCTGCATCTCATCCCCGATACGCAGAATTGGCTGGGCAGCACCACTCTGGCCCTGCCCACCCTGATGATCCTGGGAGTGTGGAAGGGGATCGGCTGGAACATGGTCGTGTTCCTGGCGGGGTTGCAGAGCATCCCCGCCGAGCTCTACGAGGCCGGCCAGATGGACGGCACCACAGGATGGGCGCGCTTCCGCTTCATCACCCTCCCCCTCCTGCGGCCGGTCGTGGCTTTCGTCTCGGTGATGCTGGTCATCGGCGCGTTCGGTGTCTTCATCCCCATGTTCCTCCTCACGCAGGGCGGCCCCGAGCATAGCACCGAGACCCTACTGACCTATGGCTACACGAACGCCTTCTCGACTTTCGATTTCGGCTACGGCGCGGCCGTCAGCTACATTTTCGCCGCCTTTGTCTTTGTGATCAGCATCGCTCAGATTCGCCTGCTGCGCCGCCGCACCGAGTATTAGAGGGGATTGACACCATGGCCATCGCACGTCGCCCCGCGCCCCACCAATCGCGCGTCGCCACGGCGGTCTCTGTCGGTCGCCTCGCCCGGCGCGTGTCGGTTTACCTGCTCCTGATTGCTGGGCTGGTCATCATGCTTGTGCCGTTCGCCTATATGGTCGGCCTCTCCTTCACGCCTGACGCGTACGTGCTGCAAACCCCGCCTGTGTTTATCCCCCCGCACCCCACGCTGGACAACTACACCGCCGCCTGGACCGGCAACAACTTTGGGCACGCGTTCTTCAATAGTGTGATCGTGGCCTGTAGCGCCACGGCCCTGAACGTGGGACTCGCCGCGTCGCTGGCTTTCGCCTTCGCGCGCTATCGCTTCCCCGGCCGCAACGTGTTGTTCTACGGGATGCTGGTCACGATGATGGTGCCGACCATTGTGCTCATCATTCCCCAGTTCGTGCTGGCCAGTCGCCTGCACCTGACCAATAGCCGTCTGGGCCTCATCCTGGTCTACGCGGCGGGCATGGCCTTCAGTGTCTATCTGCTGCGCGGCTTCTTCGAGGAGTTGCCCCAGGACCTACTCGATGCCGCCGCCATCGACGGCTGTGGCGTGTTCCGCACTTTCCTACGTATCGCCCTCCCCTTGGCGCGACCGGCCCTCGCCGCCGCCACGATTTTCTCGTTCCTAGGCAACTGGGATGAGTTCACCTGGGCGATCACGTCCATCAACAGCGCGGACCTCTACACGTTGCCCATCGCCATCGCGCAATTCCAGGGCCAACACGCCACGCAGTGGGGTATCGTCTTCGCCGCCTCCACGCTGGCGGTGCTCCCGGTGATCGTCGTGTTCCTCATCTTCCAGCGCCACTTCATCCGCGGCGTGAGCGCGGGCGCGGTGAAAGGGTAGGCGTCGCGGAGGGTTCTGGCCTAGCCATCTATCCCGCCCCTCTCTGCTGTCGCCCTAGAGGCGTTTCTTTCACTGTTCTAACCTATTGTCGTCCGACCCATGCACGTAGAAGGAGCGACCGTACCCATGTCCACCTCGCCACCCACGAGTCCCGCCGTTACTCCCCCCCTCTTGCGCGATGTGTGGCCCGATCGGGCCACGTATCGACCAGGAGAGCGGGTCCACATCCATGTCGATCTCTCGAACGACGGGACGATGTACCGTCACATCGTCCTCGATCTGCGCCTCCTCTGGCTCGACGAGGTGGTCGGGGACCACCATTATCGCGTTACCGTGCCACCCGGCGGCGACAGGATAGCCCTCTCTGTCTCGGCGCCGCACGATAGTTTTCGCGGCTACGGCCTCGATCTCGCGCTGCGAGACGGGGACGACAGCCCTATCCTGGAGCATGGCAGCACGGCGTTCGACGTGCTTGAGGATTGGACGCAGGCCCCGCGCTATGGCTTCCTGTCGGACTTCACGCCGGGAACACTCGACCCGACTACCGCCGTCGATACGCTGGCCCGCTACCACATCAATGTGGTGCAATTTTATGATTGGATGTGGCGGCATTATGCCTTGATGCCGCCCCGTGACGACTTCGCGGACGCCCTCGGGCGCGCACTATCCCTACGGGTGGTGCGGGACAAGGTCGCGGCTTGTCGGGCGTGGGGCATGGGCGCGCTCGGCTACGCCGCCGTGTATGGAGCGGAGCCGGAGTATGCGCTTGAGCATCCTGACGAAGTGCTCTACGACGCTGCGGGGGAACCTTACAGCTTGGGAAAGCTGTTCTACATCATGAATATCCACGCGGGCAACCCCTGGCGAGCGCGTATCCTAACCGAGATGGCGCGTGCGGTTCGCGAGGTCCCGTTCGATGGACTGCACCTCGACCAGTACGGCTTCCCCAAGGAGGGGGCGTTTGGCCCAAAGCCGCGCGCCGAGCCGTATCATCTCTCGGCCGATTTCCCCTCGTTCATCAACGACGCGCGGGCCGTCGTGCGTCGAGCAGCGGCTGGCGCGCGCGTCATCTTCAACGCTGTCGATAATTGGCCGATAGAGGCGGTTGCCCCCACGACACAGGACGCCACGTACATCGAAGTGTGGCCCCCGTACGACGACTACGGGGACCTGCAGACGCTTATTCTGGAAGCGCGTCGCCTGGCCCCGTCCAAGCAAGTCATTCTAGCCGCTTATGTGGCTCCGTTGCGGGGAGTGGCGGCCGCGGATCTACCCGCCGCCGAAGCCACGACCCGCTTGGTCAGCGCGGCCATTTGGGCCAACGGTGGTTTCCATCTCCTGCTCGGCGAGACCAACGCGGCCCTGTGCGATCCCTATTATCCCGCCTACGCGACGTTGACGCCCGATTTCGCCCGCGTGATGAGGCGCTATTACGATTTCGTGGTCCGCTACGAAAACGTGTTGAGCGACCCAAACCTGGTGACAGTCCTGGGCGTGGGGAGCCTCGATGGTGCTCCCGCGTCTCCCGCCGGAGAACCCGGTGCCGTCTGGATGATCGCGCGGACGATGCCCAGCCTGCACACGGTGAGCCTGATCAATCTCTCGCGTGCGACACACGCGCGCTGGAATGCGCTACAACCGCCCCCGCGTCCACTCCTCGATCTGGAGATCGAGGTGCGGGTGGATGGGTGGGTAGAGAGCGTCTTCGCCGCCAGCCCGGATGGGGATAGGGGCGCGCCTCAGCGTCTCACCCACGAGGCTCATCACCACGAGGGCACGACACGGGTGTGCATGTGTCTCCCTCGCCTGGATTACTGGACCTTAATCGTCGTCAAGCTCGCCCATGACGGTGCGGCTGTGGAGGGTGGGCATCATGATTGACCTCGTCGCGCGGAGCGTGGACGAAATTCGCACGGGTCAAACCCCGGGTGGAGCATACGTGGCGTGCCCGACATATCCGACGTATCGCTATTGCTGGTTCCGGGACGGCGCCTTCATCGCGCACGCGATGGACCTGTGGGGCGAACATGCCAGTGCGCGGCGCTTCTATGAGTGGGTAGCGCGGACCGTCCTGCATCGGACGGAGGCGGTGGAGCGTTGCATCGACGCGGCGAACCGGGGGGAGCGGCCGGATCCGCTCGACCTGCTGGATACGCGCTATACCGTGGACGGGCGGCGGGGCGACGACGCGGAGTGGCCCAACTTCCAGCTCGACGGCTTCGGCACGGTCCTCTGGGGCCTGCGTCGGCACCGCGCGCTCACTGGTCAATCGGCGCCGACAGGGGACGAGGCGGCGCGCCTCGTGGTGCGCTACCTGGCGGCGCTCTGGGCCTACCCAAACTACGATTGCTGGGAGGAGTTTCCCGATCATATCGCCGTCTCAACTCTGGCCGCCCTGTACGCGGGCTTGCACGCCGCTTCTACGCTGTTAGGCCCGGACGATGGCGAGGGGCGGCAAGCGGCGGCGACGGCAGCCGCGATCAAGGAGCGCGTGCTGCGCGACGGGGTGCGGGATGGGCGCCTGATCAAGCACCTCGGTGGGACGGACGCCGTCGACGCGAGCCTGCTGTGGGCCTGCGTCCCTTTCGGGGAGGACGGCCTGTTGTGTCCCGCCGATTCGTTGATGCGCGCGACGGCCGACCGCGTCGAGGCGGACCTCATCGGGGCAACGGGTGGGGTCCATCGCTATCTGGCCGACACGTTCTACGGCGGTGGGGAGTGGATGCTGCTGACCGCCCTCCTCGGAGAGTACCGCGCCGCGATCGGCGACGTGGAGGGTGCGCGGTCGCGCCTGGCCTACGTCGCGGCCCATGCGGACACGCGGGGCTACCTGCCCGAACAGATCACGGCGGCGGCGCTCCATCCGGTGCGCGTGGAGGAGTGGACAGAACGTTGGGGCGCGGTCGCTCGTCCACTCCTGTGGTCCCACTCGGCTTATCTAGGGTTGGCGGCCGCGGTGAACGTCGGATCGTCAAAGTAAGCCGCGTTCTGGGCGTATCGACCACACACACGACAATCTGGCGAACTATAGACTCTCAGATAATGTTTCAGACAAACGGCTCGTTTGGTGAGCGTCAACAGCGCCCATGGACTCTGATTCTTTATCTGAAACGCTATAGCGGCTACTTTCCTATCCAGCTACCATCGCGACTATAGGGCCAGATCCCGTTCACGCAGTGCAAGTAATAGAGTCGGGCGCGCATATACAAAAGCTATGCGCGCCCCCACATGCCCTGATGGTCTGCTCGCACGTTCCGTCCGCCGTCTTCGTCGCTGCCTCACCGCCTCGACCGCCCCACGGCCCCCAGCGTCCGTCAATTGTCCAGCGTGCCCAGGGTCCGCGTCCTCAGCCTCTCTATCGCCGTCGTCGAGAACGTGGGCCACACAGGGCGGCGTAGGGTACCTGTGCTCGGCGACGCGTAGATACGAATGTCCCCTTGAGATCACGGCGCGGGAGATGCGAGCCGTGTCCTCGGGGATTGGGGCAGGCGCTGTCGTCCTCGGCTGACTAAGGACATCGGGAGACATCTCCATCACGTACCACCGCCCGCGCCGGTCGGCGCGGGCGGTGGTTTCTCTGTTTGTGGGGCCGCGCAACGGCGCGGCCCTAGCACAGCAGGAGGAGGCGTAATGCACTCACGTATTGGGGAGCGGGGGAGCGCACTCGCTCTACCCCACACGACCGACGGACGGCCCATCCTCAGCCGGGACGATTTGGAGCGCCTGGACCCGCCGCGCCAGGGCAGCGGCCGCCTGCGCTACTACTGTCCGATCCATGGCAGCGACCGCCAGCGCAGCCTGTCCATGGACGCGCGCACCGGGCTCTACTACTGTCACAGCTGCAAAGCAGGCGGGCGGCTACACGACGACTGGGACGACGAGGGCACGACCCGCCCGTCCGGCCGACGCGGCGGACCCAGGCCCGCAGCCGCATCCGGCGACGACCACGCCCGCCAGCTGGCCGCCTTGCTGCGTGCCGATGCTGACAGGGTCACGACTCTCGCGCGCCCGATCCCGGACCACGCCCGCTCCTTCATCGACCGTCTGGACGCGCTGCGCGAGGCGTTGGCCGACCGACGTTGCCCCGGCGCGGCCTATCTGCGCCGGCGCGGCCTCGACCCGCTGCTCGCGGCGCGCCTTGGCGCCGGTTACGCCGCGCCCGGAACCTGGCCGGGCGAGGGCGCAGGGGGGCCGGGCAGGATCGTCTACCCACTGCACGACGCGCGCACGGGCCGGGTGGTCAGCGCCCTCGGGCGCGCCTGCGTTGACGACACCACGCTGCCGACCAGGGGACGCGCGGGCAAGGCGCAGCTCAAGCTGCGTGGCTGCCCCGCCGGCGTCTGGCCCGGCGGGCAGGCAGCACACGCGCGGCGCGAAGGCCAGCCCTTGGTGCTCGTTGAGGGGCCGGCCGACGCCCTGGCGTTGTTGGCGCTGGAGAACGCGCCGCCGATCGTAGCCCTGGCGGGCACGCACAACCCGCTGACCCTGGACGTCCTACGCTCCCTCATTGGCCTCATCATCGCCTTCGATGAGGACGACGCGGGCAGAGCAGCCTCCCGACGTTTCGCCGCGAACCTGGACCTGCTTGGCATCCCCCACCGCGCGCCGCCAGCCGGCTGGCTGGGCGCCGATGCGACGGACCCGGCCGACCTTGCCGCGGCGAGCAACCGCGCACGTCTCCAGGAGCGCGTGCGTGCAGGGGACCGACCGTCCGTGCCCTCCGAGGAGCGGGCCTACCGCGGGCTCGTTGCCCCGCTGGCCGCGGTCGCGCGGCAGCTGCAGAGCCCTGCACACGCGCGCGCATCGTCGTCGATTGGCGGGCGCCGCGCGCCGTTGTGAGCGCATTGCCGTCCTAATCCTCGTGCCATTGGGCGCGTTGGGCGGACAGCATCGATAGCGCAGCGGGCTCCTCTCGTCGGATAGGGGAGCCGTACGGGAACGGCGGCTGCCCGTCGTCGCCTCGCCGTCGCGCATGCGGCATGACCGTCCCGCTCCTCCCGACCGTCCTGTGTCCTGACGCGCGTTCGGACGCCCCCTCTTAGCCACTCCTCCACCTTAGCCCACCGTCCTGTCGGGGCGCAACAACCCCAAGACCCAGAGGTAGCGCGCCGCAGGCGCGCTACCTCCGGCGCCTTGTTGCGCCCCGCCGTCCGGCAGGCTCCACGGTGGTCGTTGGCAAGAGGGAGACGCCGACGACGCCGATAAGACAGGACGGAGGACGAGATGAGCAACGTCATGGGCACGAGCGTACTGCTGACCGAGACCGACTTCGACTACACTGATCGCCGCCCCGCGCGCGCCACCACGCCGGTGGTCGACACGCCTCGCCGCCTCGATCCGGGCGACGACGCCGCGCGCGCCCGGTTGGCCGACACGCTGGGACACCCCGCGGCCTATTGCGCCGACTGCGGACGCCCGCTCGGCGACCTCGGGACACGACGCAGCCGGAGCGGCAAGGCCTACTGCCACCCCTGCGCCGACCGGGCCGTCGCCGCCTACTACGCCGCCCATCCCGAGGCGCGCGCCAGGCGGGCCGCGGCCGAGCCCTCGCGTGAGCGCACCGGCACCTCCTACCTGCGTGAGCGCGAGCGCTTCGTGGTCAAGTACCACGCCGGCAACGGCCGCTACCAGATTTCCGACACCCAGGCCCTCCGCTGGACGGATCGCCACAGCGCCAGCGAGGCCGGGGCAAACGCCATCGCTATAGTGATGAACGCGCAGTGGCGCGAGCAGGTCTCCCGCGAGCGTAAGCCGCTGCGCGACACCTTCATCGCCCCCGAGGGGCCGCGCTTCCCGGCCCACCCGCGCGACCGCGCCTACACGCCCGAGGTTGGCGCCGACGAGGTCGGGCGCGCCTGGGATTGCTAAATCGGTCGATCAGAGCGGGGCGGACGTTGCCTGCAGCGTCCGTCTCGCCCCTCCGTTGCGCGGCCAGGCCCCCACCGATCGCCGAGCAACGATGGCGGAGCATTGGATCGTGGTCAATTATTGACCACCTGTCGCACACGAGGCCCTCTGACGCCTTTACGGGGCGTCAGAGGGCCTCGTGTGCCCGTGGGCAGGGCGCGGCCCTCCGTGGGCGGGCCGGCTCGACAGAGACAGATGAGGAGCGCAAGGGAGGTGTGATCGATGGACGAGTCGCCCATCCACGAGCTAGACGAGGGCACGCTGCCGCGCGTGAAAGCGAACGGCTTCACGGTCTACGCCGACGCGGCCGTGATCGCCGCCGACGGGACCGTCCACCTGCTGGGCTTGATCGGCCGGCGCCAGGCGGCGGAGGCGGTCGCGGCCACGCTGCTCGGCGGCAAGACGGCGCTGCTCTTCCCGGATCCGCGCGCCGTGGGCGACACCCTGCGCGCGCCCGCCGAGGGCGGCTACAAGCAGTTTGCCCGGCGGTTGTCGGGCAGAGGACACCACCTGACGCTGCTGCCCGAGCGCGCCGACTACACGCGCGCCGGCGCCGACGGCTTCACGTTGATCGCTCCCGCCGGCAGCGCCGCGGACGGGGACGAGGTGGCGCGCCTCCACTACCTCTTCCTGTCGCGCTGCGTCTCCACGCCGCTCGACGATCACTGGCAGGGCTGGCTGTGGCGCCGCGCGCGTGCCGTCGACGCGACGCCCCTACGCGCCATCGGACGCTGCGGGCCGGCCTGGTGCTGCTCCCCGGACGAGGCGGCGCTGCGCCGCGACATCCTGGCGGCGCTGGGCGGCGACCGCCGCTACGGCCATCTCCCCGTGCCCGAGCAGGCCGGGGACCACGAACACCTGGGATACAGGGAAGGAGACGCGGCATGAGACTCGCGGGAAAAATGGCGGCGGGCTTCTACCCCACGCCGCCGACGGTCACGGCGCTGCTGGCCACGCTGCTCGTCGCGCCCCGCGGCGGGCGTCTCCTGGACCCCTGCGCCGGACTCGGCGTCTTTGCCGCCACGCTGGCGCGCGACCTCGGCCTGGAGAGCTATGGCGTCGAGATCAACGACACGCGGGCCACTGAGGCGGCCATGCCGCTGGACCACCTGCTGCACACCGACGCCCTCAAGCTGATGATGACTCATGAGAGCGTCGGCCTGCTGGCCCTGAATCCGCCCTACGACTACGACGACGAGGTCCGGCGTCTGGAGCACGCCTTCCTGCTCAAGACGACCCCCTACGTCCAGCCGGGCGGTGTGCTGGCCTTCCTGGTCCCGCAACAGCGCCTCTCCGTGTCGGCGTCCTACCTCACCGCGCACTACACCGACATCCGCCTGTGGCGCTTCCCGGACGAGGAGTACCGGGCCTATCGCCAGGTCGTGCTGCTGGCGCGCAAGAAGGCCGGGCCGGAGCGCGACGCGGCCGCCGCGCGGGCGCTGACCGAACTGGCCAAAGGCGAGCTGGAGCCGCTGACGGCCGGGGCCTGCCCTCCCTACGCGATCCCCCGGGCGGGGGCCGCGCCGCTCTTCGCGGCCAGCGAGTTCGACCCGCTCAGCGCTGCACGCGAGGCCGGGGCGGAGTCGTGGCCAACGCTGGCCGGACGGCTGTGGCCGCGCGAGGCTCCGCGCATCCGGCCGCTGATGCCCATGAAGAAGGGGCACGTGGCCCAGTTCGCCGTGGCGGGCCTGCTCTCCAACGTGGTGCTGCACGACGAGGCCGGCGACCCCTTCGTGGTTAAGGGCCAGGCCGAGAAGGCCACCGTGGTCAAGGTGACCGACGGCGAGGAGAGCGTGACGCGCACCGAGCGCGACGTGCTCCAGACGCGCCTGACGCTGCTCGATGTGCGCCGTCGCCGCTTCGTCGCCGTCGACACGGGCGGCGCGATCCGCGGCGAGGCCACGGCCAGGGCCGGCGGCGAGGAACGGGAGGATCAGGAGCAAGCAGCCACCTATCCCGCGTTGCGGCCGCTGGGCGAGACGATGGGCCTGGACACGTTCCTGGAGCGGTTCAAGGAGAGTATCACCGCGCGCATCCTGGCCGACTACCGCCCGCTGTACACCCCGCTGCAGCGGGACCTCTACGCCGACCGTCTCCGCCTGCTCAAGCGGCGGCTGATGGGCGCGCAGTCCGACGTCGTGCGCGCGGTAGCCCTCGCGCTGCGCAGCGGCCGGCGCGGCGTGTTCGTCAACGGCAAAATGGGCACGGGCAAGTGTCTCCATCCGGCGACACGGGTGAGCGTTAACGGCGTCGTGCGGACGATGGAGGAGGTGTGGGAAGCCTACGCCGGGACGCCGGTCTTCGACGGCGAAGGGGAGATCGCCCTGCCGCGCGAACCTCTCTTCGTGCCGAGCTTGAACGAGGAGAGTGGGAGGGTAGAGATGCGGCCCGTCGAGCATCTTTGGCGTCAGCGGGTGCGCGAGCCGCTGCGCCGCGTGCGCCTGGTCGACGGGCGGACGATCCGCACCACCATGGCGCACAAGTTCCTCACGCCTTCGGGCTGGACCAGCGAGATCGCCCCCGGCTCCTACATCGCCGTTCCGCGCCGCGAGCCAGCCATGCCCGACGCCCCGACGGCCCCGTTAGACGCCCGTTTCATGGCCTGGCTCGTGGCCGAGGGGCACGAGCGGCGAAGTCGCAAGTATCCGCGTTCGGCGTTCATGGAGATTGCCCAGGTCGACCGCGCCGTGCTGGAGTCGCTCGTCGACCCGGCCCGCGCGCTCGGCATGACAGGGCTGCGCGTCGCGGATCCGCGCTACGGGCGCAGCGCCGCGACGCTGCGAGCGACCGCCACGCGCGCGCTGCCCGCGCTTGCCGCCGCAGGGTACGCATGGGGGCTGCGCTCGGCGGCCAAGCGTGTGCCCACCTGCATCATGCAGGCCGATGATCGGGCGGCGCGCGACTTCCTGCGCGCCTACGTCGATGCCGAAGGCTCGATCAGTTCGGAACCGCAGCGTGCAACGCTCGAGATCACGACGGCCAGCGTCGGCATGGCGCACGACCTCTGCACGCTCCTGCGGCGCGTCGGCGTCTACAGCCGCATCGCGTCGAAAGCGGCCGCGGCGACCAACGGATCCCGCATTGTGCGCACGTACTTTCGCGTCGTGGTGAGCGGGTCGGCCCTGCGCGCGTTCGCGCACCACATTGGTTGCAGTCTGCCCCGCAAGGCGGCGCGCCTGCAAGCGATCGTGGAGCGCCCGGGCAACGACAACATCGACACGATTTACATCGCCGATCTCATCGGCGCGGCGAAGCGGGTCACGGGCCTGAGCCAGCAGGGTAGCGGCAACCTGTTCAGCACGATCTATGTGTCGGGACGACAGCCCTCCATGAATCGGCAGACGGCGGAGAGGTTGGCTGCGCTGCTGTTTCGGGCCGGGAACGCCGAAGCGGCGCACCTGGCGACACGCCTCCGCTCTCGCATCGACGGCGACGTGTTCTATGTGCGCGTCGCATCGGTTGAAGAGGAGGACTACGAGGGCGACGTCTACGACTTGCACGTGCCCGAAACGCACAACTTCACCGCCGATCACGTTGTGGTCCACAACACCACCGTATCGCTGGCGGCGGCGTGGTGCCACGGGGCGCGCAGCATCCTGGTGCTGTGCCCGCCGCACCTGACGCGCAAGTGGCAGCGCGAGGTCCTGGCCACGGTACCGGGCGCGCGCGTGGGCATTGCCGTGACGCCGGCCGACCTGCACGCCATCCTGGACACGCCGGCGGACCGCTGGCATCAGGGGCCGCTGGTCACCATCATCAGCCGCGAGCGCGCCAAGCTGCGCTACGCCACCGTGCCCTGCGCGACCACGCGGACGGTGCGCGTCCTGGACGACGACGGCGCGCTGGTCACGCGCGCGCGGCTGTCCTGCCCGGACTGCGGGCGCCTGCTGCTGGACAAGGAGGGCGTGCCCCTGACCATGGCCATCCTCAAGCGGCGCAAGCAGTACTGCCCCGATTGCCGGGCGGCGCTGTGGCAGGCCGACCGCACGGGGCCGCGTCGAGTGGCGCTGGCCGACTATATCAAGGCGCAGCTGCCGCGCGCCTACGACCTGCTCATCGCGGACGAGTGTTTCCCGGCTGGAACGCCTGTGGCCACGGCAACCGGTTCGATCCCTATCGAGCGTGTCAGACCGGGCGATATGGTTCTCTCGCACGATGGCCAACGTGTCGTGGAGAAGCGTGTTGTCCGTACAATTCGCAAGCGTCTCAACATGCGGCTTGTGCGGGTGCGGCACGACAGTGGCGACTTTGTTTGTACGGCAAACCATCGCATCTTTACCGCACGCGGGTACGTCGCGGCGGGTGAGCTACTCGCGGGCGATAGCCTTATCACGATCCAGGGAGGACCCGATGTTCATCTGTGCTCGTTGCGGCAAGGAGTTTGTCAAGCGCAACCACAAGCCGACTCAGACCTACTGCGGCAGGGCATGCGCCCAGAGCGCACTATGGTCTCAGCCGGACGCACACGAGACGATGGTCAAGCCTCGCACAGTCTTACAGCGGACGCTCGCGTCGGAGCGTATGAAGCGCCTCAACGCGGACCCGAAGTTTCGCTCGATGGTGATGGAACGGGTCAAAGCAACGGCACACATATCGGTGCGTGGAGGCAATGGCAGCTTGACGAGGTGGCAGATCCTGCTGCGGGACGCGACTGGCTGGAATACCGAGTATGGGATACCGACAGGCGTCTCGTCTTGGCCGTGTGCGCTAGTGGATTTGGCCTGTCCGGAGCTACGCATCGCCGTGGAGTGCGACGGAGCATCGCACCTCTCGCGCAAGCAACGGGAACGCGACCGGCGCAAGGGCGTCATGCTCCGGGCCAGGGGATGGTTGCTGTTCCGCTTTTGGAACAGCCAGATCGAGAACAATCTACCGGGTGTTCTCGCCTGTATCCAGACAGCCGTTCGAGTGCGGTCATCTCTGTCGATGATGTCGCCTCAGACGAGCCCTTTGTCTACGACCTCGAGATAGAGGATACTCATCGCTACTTCGCCGCTGGCGTTCTCGTCAGTAACTGTCATCAATTCAAAGGGCGCGGGACGGCGCAGGGCTTCGCGCTGGCCACGCTGGCGGGGCTGATCCCCCAGACGCTGGCGCTGACGGGCACCCTGTTCAACGGCCTGTCGACCAGCCTGTTCTACCTGATGTACCGCCTGATCCCCGAGATCAGGGCGGAGTTCGGCGTCAACGACGAGACGGCGTGGGCGGCGCGCTACGGCATCCTGGAGCGCGTGACCGTCTACCGCGAGAACGAGGAGGCCCGCGAGGACGGCGCGCAGAGCAAGCGCAGGTCCGGCAACACGCGCGTGGAGGAGAAGCCGGGCATCATGCCGGCGCTGGTGGTCCGGCTCGTCGAGCACACGGTGTTCATGAACCTGGCCGACGTGGCCGAGGGACTGCCGCCCTACGACGAGGGCTTCACCCTGTACGACATGACGGACGCGCAGGCCTCCTGCTACGCGGCTCTCTACCGCACGCTGCACGACGAACTGATCGCGGCGCTGCACAACGGGGGGGCTGGCAAGTTGCTGGGCGCGTACTTGCAGAAGCTGCTGACCTACGCCGACACCTGCTGGGACGCGCGCTGGACGGACGAGCCGGCCGTGGGGCGGCAGCTCGACGCGACCGAGGTCTACCCCAAGGAGCAGGCCCTGGCCGACTATTGCCGCCGTGAGCGCGGCCGCGCGCGGCGCGTGCTGGTCTACGTCAAGCACGTGGGCGAGCGCGACGTCACGGCCCGCCTCGCGCGCGTGCTGACCGACGCCGGCTGCCGCGTCGCGGTGCTCAAGAGCGACACCGTGCCGTCCGACGAGCGCGAGGAGTGGTTCGAGCGGCAGGTCCGGGCCGGCGTCGACGTCGTCATCACCAACCCCACGCTGGTGGAGACCGGCCTGGACCTGCTGGCCTTCCCCTCGATCCGCTTCCACGAGATCGAGTATGACACCAACACGCTCAGTCAGGCGACCAAGCGCTCCTGGCGCATCGGCCAGGACCGGCCGGTGGAGGTCACGTTCACGGGCTACCGCGGCACCATCCAGACGAACGGCCTGGCGCGCGTGGCGTCCAAGCTGCGCGCCTCGTACCAGGCCGACGGCGACCTGATGAGCGGGGGGCTGGCCGACTTCGGCGACGACGGCGACTTCTTCCGCGACCTGGCGCGCAGTATCGCCGCGGGCGAGGGGACGAACGGTGACGGGCTGGAGGCGCTGTACGCCGAGGCCCGCGCCGCGGCGGCGGACGGCGGGGGCGAGATCCTGACCGACGAGGAGCGGGAGGCCCGGGAGCGCGTGGCCGTGGCCGTCGTGCCCGAGGCGGGCGCCGGCGCGGGCGCCATGGTCGACCTGGACCACCTGCGCGCGGCCTACTACGCCGCGGGCAAGCCGAAGGGAGTGAGCGACGCGCAGCTGAGCTTCTTCGACGTGGACCTGGCCGGTTAACGCGGCCGGTTGACGCGGGCCTTGGGGCCTGCGGGCGAGGAACGACGTACCAGGGGACCCGCCGGTCCCCTGGTGTGGAGAGGGTAGATCGGCTGGCGCCGGCCGGGGCGACGAGACGCCCGTGGTAAGGAGTAGCGTGAGGAGGACCCGATGATGATGCCCGAGCATGGTATGAGCCGCCGCCTGAGCGTGCGCGAGTGGCCCGCGAGCGAGCGGCCGCGCGAACGGCTGGCGCGGCATGGCGAAGCGTCGCTCTCGACCGCCGAGCTGCTGGCCATCGTCCTGCGCACGGGGAGCGCGCGCGAGGACGCGGTGGCCCTGGCGCAGCGGCTGCTGGTGGGGCGCGGAGGCCTCGCCGGCCTGGCCGACGCCAGCACCGTCGAGTTGGCGACCGAGCACGGGATCGGACCGGCCAAGGGCGCCGCGTTCAAGGCCGCGCTGGAGTTGGGTAAGCGGCTCCTGCTGGAGCAACGGGCGGACCCGCCGCAGGTGCGCTGTCCCGAGGACGTGGCCAATCTGATGATGCTGGAGATGGGCCTGCTGCAGCAGGAGGTGATGCGGACCGTCCTCCTGAACACCAAGAACCGCGTGATCGCCTCGCCGGTGATCTACCAGGGCTCGCTCGACACGGCCGTGGTGCGCGTGGGCGAACTGTTCCGCGAGGCCATCCGGCATCACTGCCTCTCCATCATCGTGGTGCATAACCACCCCAGTGGCGACCCCACGCCCTCGCCCGAGGACATCGCCGTCACGTGCGAGCTCGTCGCCGCCGGCAAGCTGCTGGACATTGAGGTGCTTGACCACCTGGTCATCGGCCACCAACGCTTCGTCAGCCTCAAGGAGCGCGGCCTCGGCTTCGGCTAAGGGCGACGGGTACCAGGGGGCGTACGCCCCCTGGTTGTTCATAGGGTAAACCGGCCGGCGCCGGACAGACAACCCTATTTTGTGGAAGGGGAAGGACATGCCGCACTTTAAGGACATCGATTGCATGGGCGCGTGCGAGCGCCTGGGCCACCGCTGCATCCGACCGGTTCTGTACGCCGAGGTGGCGGAGCAGTACGGGGCGACGCCGGTCCCGGTCCGCATCGCGGAGGGCTTTACGACGCACGTCCTGGCCGTCCCGGCCGCGCAGCGAGGGCGCGCCATCCGCGACCTGCAGCAGCATTTCCACGACGCCGATGTGGCCCAGTGGCTCGGCGAAGCGCCCTGCCACACGGACTGCGACATCGCGATCTGCCCGGTGTGCGGAGGGCAGCACGAGGACTCCGCGATCTATGGGGAGCACTGCCTGTACGAGCCGGAGCGGGACGACGATGACCAGCACGACCGGTAGGGCCGGCCGCCGGCCCGCCGACAGGAGCGACGGCCAGCTGCTGCGCTTCATCGACATGCTGCGCCGCTACGACCTGACCCCGACCGAGCAGGACGTGGCGCGCACTCTGTTCTGGCGCGACGGGACGACGGCGGCGCGCGACTACGCTGGGTAGCGAGTAGCAACGGAACAGAAAACCCGCCTAAGCTCAACGCCTCGTGTTATCAGAAGCAATTCTAGCCCTCTACCGTCGCTCTGGGACCGTATTATCAGTAGGACACCATGGTCAAACCTGCGTATAACTTGTATTATCAGAAGTTGCACCGACTTCCAGGCATGGCACTGCTGTTCTGGCACCTCCATTAGCGTTGTTTTTTGTTCGCCTACTACGACAAGGCGCCATTCGCCGTCGCCTTCACGGGCTTAGACGGGTTTTCTGTTCCGTTGCTACTCGCTACCCACGCTCGGGCGTGCGTCACCCGGCGCCGCCACGCGCCGCCAGCCGCGCCCATCCAGGGGGTCCTGATCGATAGCGATGCCCCGGACACGCCGCCGGCCGCGCCCGCGTCACTCCCACCCGCAGCGGGGAGCGGCCGCACGACCTGCACGCACTGCGGCGCGCGCCTCCGCGTCCGCCACGTCATCCCCTACGGCGTGCTGTGCACCGAGTGTCACGACGACCGGCAGCGGCATCACGTCCCGCGGCCGCTCGACGACGAGGAGGCACTGCGTCGCTGCGCCCTTCTCGGCCACGATCTGGCGCCCGTCGCGACGCGGATCGACGACCGACGGCGCTGGCGCTGCCAACGCGCGGGCTGCCATGAATCCCTCGTCGACTATCGCCAGCGCGCGGAGGACGCGCCCCAATGGATCGGCGCGGCCATGAACCACCGCTGCCATGGTGGCAAGCCGGTGCAACTCGGCCTGGCGCTGGTCCCGCCTGATCCCGCTGACTAGACCGACCCCGCGCTCCCCGCACACGGGCCATGGACACTCGTACCAGGGGCGGCGCGCCGCCCCTGGTTGGACAGGGAGAGCCCGCCGAGCGGCGGGCCAACCGTAACGGGCGATCAGGAGGACGGCCGCCCCCGGTGGAAGGAGAAATCGCGCGATGGAGATGCACATGACCATGGAGGGGCTCACCAGATTGAGGGCGCCGGTCCCGCCGATGCTCGGGGAGGCCATCGGGTACGAGGGCACGGCGCGCCTGATGGCGTTCTATTGGGAGCCCGGCGGCGACGAGGCGGCCTATCACGATGGTCGCCGCGGCCTGGTCGGGGCCAACTGGCACGCCTACCTGACCTACACCCGGCACGCCGCCGTCGCGCCCCACCTCGCCGGCTACGCCCCGAGCAACGCGGACGAGCCAGCACGTCACTGGCTGGTGCTCGACCGCGTGGCGCGCGTCCTGTACGTAGGACTCGTCACCGCCGCGCGCCGCGCGCTGTCCGCGCAGTGGCCCCCGCTGCCGAACCTGCCGCAGCTCACGGCCGAGGAGTGGGCCGGCCTCGCCCAACGGGCGACCGAGCAAGCGCGCCATGCCACCGTCGATCAGCAGTCCCTCATGGCTGCGATGGAGCGCGCCGCCCATCTGTGCCGGGAGCTTACCGTCTGGTTGGACCGACAGTAGACCTACAGCGTGAGGGAGAGATCATGGGCATGGACACCGACACTACATTACGGCCGGAGACGAGGACCTTCCGCACGTTCGTCACCGGCCCGTCGAACGCCCTGGCGTACAACGCCGCGCTGGCCGTGGCGCGCGCGCCCGGCGTCGCGCACAATCCGCTCCACCTCTGCGGCGCCTCCGGCAACGGCAAGACGCACCTCCTGAGCGCCATCGCCGCGTACCTGGCCTCGCGCAGCGATGGGGCCGAGGTCATCCTGACCAGCGGAGACACCTTCGCGCGAGAGTTCGCAGCCCACCTGCGCGCTGGCCTTTCGCTGGCCTTTCGCCGGCGCTATCACCGCGCCGCCGCCCTTTTGATCGACGATGTGGCCGGGATCGCCGTCAGCACGCCGGCGGCAACGGAGCTGGTCCGTATCATCGACGCGCGACGGGAGTCCGACCGCCAGGTCGTGACCGCCGACGAGCAACGGCCCAGCGCCATGCACAGCCTTCCGGCGGGCCTCCGCGCGCGCCTGGGTACCGCCATCGCGACGCTGGGAGCGCCGGACGAGGAGACGCGGCTAGCGGTCCTACGCCGGAGGGCGGCGCGGGATAAGCTGCTGCCGCTGCCGGTGCCCGATGAGGCGTTGGTGGCGCTGGCTGCGCGCCTGCGCGGGTCCGTACGCGAGGTTGAGGATGCCCTGGTCAGCCTCGTCGGCGAGGCTCGCGCCCAGGGAGGCGTCGCCTCGCCGCACCTGGCCCGGCAGGTCGCCGGCGAGATCAATCGCGCGGCCCGCTGGCCGCACGGTCCGGTCACGGCGGACGCGGTGCTTGCGGCGGTGTGCGACTACTACGCCTTGCCGCACCAGACGCTCCTCAGCAAAAGCCGTGCGATGACGGTCGCGCAAGCCCGCCAGGTCGCCATGTACCTGCTGCGCGAGGACGCCGGGTTGACCGCTGTGCAAACCGGCCAGCGGTTGGGCCGCGATCACTCCACGGTCCTCTCAGGCTATGCGCGCATCGAGACCGCCGTGGCCACCAGTGACACCGTGATCACCGCGATCCTCCAGGCCGTGCGTGACCTGGCGCGAGAGCACCAGACCGCGTGCGCCTGAGCCACGCGGCCACCGCTAGACAGGAAGGATTGATGATGAACCCACCGACAACGCGTTATCAAATGCGCGCCCTCGACGACTGCGTGGGCATCGTCGACACCACGCAGGCCCGCGCGACGCCGCCTGTCGGCGCCTGGAGCGGCGCGCCGGGGCAGCCTCCCGCGTTGTGGATCGTCCCGGCCTGCGACGCGGACAGGCTCCTGGACCAACTCAATGCGCGCACCTGTCGCTACCTGCTGATCTCGCCCGCCTGTCCGTCGGGCAGCCTCCTCACCGGCGCGCGCATCCGCAGTTCCTACGTCCACGCCCGCCTGGTCGAGTTGCCGGCGGACCTCGCCGTCGCGCAGCTCGCCCACCTCGCCCCCACGCCGGAGGCGCTCTATGCGCCCGGATGCTACGCCACTGAAGAGGAGGCCGACGCGGCCTACTGGCAGAAGCGTGGGCCGGCGCGACCGGAACGCTGCTCCGCCACGTCGTCCGGGCAACTGACGCACGACGATGCCCATTTCATTATTCCAACGGCCCGCATCGGCGCCACGGGAGGGGACCGCGCATGATTGTGTTGACCACCGCGCGCGAGATCAACGCCGCGGTCAAGAGCAACACCTACGGAGCGTCGCGCGGGCACAGGCGCAGCGGCCACGTCTACTGCCAGGCGCCCGGCCACACAGACGCGCTCCGCGTCATTGGCGCGCGCACAACCGCCGGTGCGCTGAGGGTCAGGACGTTCTCGGGGTGGGTCACGCCGACCCGCGTGTGGGCCGAGGGCGGCTAGCCGTAGACAACACGGGATAGCCACTAGCACATCCGGCCGCGCCGCGCGGCCGGATGTGCTGTGCCGTCGGCGCGGTGCGTCAGCGGACGCACCCAACGATCACGTGGGAGGAGGACCGGCATGTCGCAGATCGGGAGACAAACGACATCGTCGCACAGCCATGACGCGCTGTTGGAGGTACGGGCGCGCGCGGACCTGGGGGTTATCCTCGACGTGGGCCTCGACGGCGGACTGTTCACCATCGCGGCCGTGCACCGGCTCCGCGAGGCGTTCCTGCGCGGCAGGATCGACGGCCAGACCTACCTCGGCTCGTGCGCGTGCGTCAAGGGGACCCTCGCCCAACTCGGCGGGTACGACATCGCGCACCTGCCCGCCGGCTCGCCCTGCGCCTTACCCCTGGATGGGCTGACCGGATCGCCGCTGGAACGCTTCATCATGGCCGTTGCACCGGCCCACACGACTGCGACCAACGCCGCCGCGGCGCGCGTGGTGGCGTGGCTGGACGCCTACCTGGCCCAGTCGGTGGAGCTCGATCACGAAGCCACGACCAGCGGCGTGTCGGCGGTCGCGGCATAGGATCCAAGCCGTTGGCCACCGGCCAGGGACCGGACGGGAGACGGACGGACGGGAGGACGACGCGATGGATGAACGGCAGGATCTCGACGTGATCCGCACCACCCTGGCCGCGTTGTACGCGACGCGCGCCAGCCCGCTCGGAGAGACCACGCCGGCGCGAGGGGACATCGATCGCCAGATCGTTTGGTGGCAGGATCAGGGGCGCGCGGCCGTCGAGGCGCTCGCTAGCGCCGATCCGGACGCGGTCGATCTTGTCATCTGCAGCGGCTGCGGGGCCGATGCCCTGCCGTACCACACGTGCCGCTGCGGTACGTACTGCCCCTACTGAGCCCGTCGGTATCACGCGCCCCGCAGCGCGCGTGATGGTAGGCGAGAGCATGACGGCGGCCGCTGCCGTCCGACGAACACGGCCTGGACGGTCGCATCCGCGGCCGTCAACCACCGAGGAGGATAGACGCATGGTTGGACAACCCCGCACCACGTCCCGCGGCGATCATCGTCGGGCTAACCTGAGCCCTGGACGCGCGCCCGCGCCGCGCTTTATGAGCCGGGGCGCATCCGGCCGCGACATCGAGATCGCCGTCACGTTCACGCCGGCGCAGCCCATCGGCTCCACGCAGGTACTCGTCGACGGCGACGACGCGGACCTCATCGCGCCGGCGCACTTGCTAGCCTTGCTCGATGACCTGCGTGATCGGCTGGACGTCTACACCGCCGACTATCGCCGGGCGATGAGCGACGACGATGACAAGCCCGACCCCGACGGACACGATGCGCCTCCCGCGGAGGGGAGTGATAGACCCGCGCCCGGGGCATCCATGACCTGGAATGAGGCCGGCGCGCTGGCGTACCACGAGGAAGAGCGATGGCCGAGCGATCTGCTCGACCTCAATAGTGATGGGATGGCCGCATAACCGGCCGACCGGAGAGGGCCGCTATGCAGCACACCCGTGAGCGCGCGCTGGCCATCGCCCGGGCTGCTCTGCGCCGCGAACAGGCGCGCCGTCGCGTGGAACGTGCCTGTCAGGATCTCGTCGCGGTCCTGGACGACAATGCGCTGAGGCCCCGCTACCGCGCCCTGGAGCGCGACGCCCGCGCCGATCTCGTGCGCGCCGAACGCGTGTACACGAGCAGCCTGTGCGACGCGTGAGCCCGACGCCCCGGAACCTCGGTCCCGGGACGCCATAGTGCCGCAACGTCTTACGGGGAACGGACGCGTACCGGATCGGTACGATCCGGTTGAGAGGGTGCGAGCGAGTCGGAGCGACTCGCCGATCACGCACTGCCAGGAGGAGGGCCGCACATCGTGTCCACATCCACAACGATGCACAGCGCTGCGGACGACAATAGCTCGACCACGTGCCCGCGTTGCGGTCAGCGCCAGGAAACAGCCGCGTTCGAGGAGATCGACCTCGACTGGGCGCGGGCGCGCGACCCACATGTCGAGGTCTATCACTACCGTTCCTCCCCGAACGGTGACGGCCGGCGCGCCATCGCTATCTGCGCGGTCTGCAGCAAGGGCCTCGATGACATCGCGGCGGAGATGGACGACTACCGGGCCAGGCTGCGCCGTCGCTGGCCGCTGCCGCCGGCCTGGGGCAGCCTGCAGGACGACCAGCGACTCTCCCACGCCTTCGAGCGCTTCCGCGACAGCGTGCCGGCCATCTATCACGCCCTGTCCTGGGCGATTCGGTGCCAGCGCCGGGGCGCCACCGCGTACCTGACGGTGTACGAGACCGGTGACTGGTCGATTGACTCGGTACCTGTGGACCAGGGGTACGACCTCCTCGACGACCGCACCCGCATCTGGGTGCCGATCCCGGTCAGCCCCAGCGCCGCGCTGGCCACTGCGGAGGACCTGGAGCAGCCCAATCTCGACGCCCTCTACACGCGCTGCATCCCGACCGCCGCAGCGCACGATCCACTGGAGGCCGAGTTGGCCCGGCGCTTCTACCAAGCCCTGTATCGCGATGACAAAGGCATAGCGTGACCATCAGGCCTGGCGTCGCCTCGGTGAGGAGGTAGGCAAGGAGAGATCTAAGGCCCGTAGTGGATAAGGAGTACCGACCAATGGCACGGACAGCGACTGCGAAGACAGCGACCGCGAAGACAGCGACCGCGAAGACAGCGGACACCACCACGGACACCACCACTGGGTCCGAGCCGTCGAACGCGGCCGCGCCGGTGGGCGACGCCGCCGAGCTGCGCGAGATCAACGTGGCCGACATTGCCACCAACGGCACAAACCCGCGCACCCTGTTCGACAACGACGGCGACGCCGGGCTAGCCGAGTTGGCCACGTCGATCAAGGAGCACGGTTTGGTGCAGCCGATCATCGTGCGCCCCAACAACGGCGGTGGTGCGGGCGGCGTCGACCTGCAGGGCAAACCTCCCGCGGGCTTCACCGGCGAGACATTCAAGCGGCCCGTGCAGGGCAGCGATAAAGAGAGCGATTGGTATCGTCCCCCGTTCCTTTCCATCGCCGGCGAACGCCGCTTGCGCGCCGTGCGGGACGTGCTCAAGCGCGACACGATCACCGCCATCGTGCGCCGCGACTTCGACCCGCACACGGCGCTGGAGGCAACGGTGCTCGAAAACCTCCAGCGGCGCGACCTGCACCCCATGGAGGAGGCGCGCGGCCTGGCCCAGCTGCGCGCGCTGCACGGCTATACCGCCGAGCGCATCGCCGCGACAACGGGGCGCGGTCAGGACTGGATCAAGGGCCGGCTCAAGCTGTGCGACCTTCCTGCCAGGGCGCAGGACGCCTACCTGCGCGACGCGACCGGCCGGCTCACCCTGGGCCGCATGCTCAAATTGCACGAGTACACTCACGGCGGCCGGGATAACAAGGGCTTCCCGCACCTGATCGAGGTGACGGTCGAGGACATGGCCGGGGGGCGCAACCCCGAGGCGCACCCGAGCACCACGGCCAGCCTGCACGCGGGACTGGTCAAGCGCGTCGCCCACTGGCACAACGACCAGGGCGGCAGATACGGCGACAACTACTTCGACACGTTCACGGTCTGCCGCGCGTGCCCTTTCGCCGCCTACCGTTCGCCCTACGGCGACTACGAAGGCTTCTGCCTCATGCCCGAGCACTACGCCGAGCTGCATGCTAAGGGCAAGGCCAGGTGGGAGCAGGCCGAGGCCGCGCGCCAGAAGGATGCGATCGCCGCCGGCCCCGGCGAGGGCGACATCGGCCGCGGCGGCACTGTCCGGTCCGTCGAGAAGACGCCGACGCAGAAGGGCAAGGAGACCCGGACACGGCGTGCTCTGCAAAAGGCCGACTACACGCCCAATCTGCTCGCGGTACGCCGCTCCGTGGACACGATCGCCAACGTCGAGGCCCACGACCTGGCGACGCTTGCCGCGTACGCCCTCCGCACGGTAAGCCTGGGCCAGGAAGACTGGGGCGAGATCGCGCGCCGGCATGCCGTGGACGTGGGCGCGCTGATGCATGTGGGCGGGAGCATGTGTCCCAGCGCGGCCCACATCAAGGCCCTGCGCACGCTCGACCCGCTGGGCATTGTCAAGGCCACGATAGAGGCGCTGCTGATCCGACAGGCCCAGGCCGCGCGCGACTACGAGCCGGACAACTATCACAGCGCCGGTCCCGATCCCGTGTTCAAGCTCTATACCGGTGACCAGACCAGCGCCCCCGTGCCGCCTGCCCCTGTGCCCCCGACCTTTGCCCCTGTCGACGTCGGTGCCGGAAGCGGGGCCACGCTGGAGACGGGCGACGGCGAGACCGCCGATGAGGATGCGGACCAGGATGCCCCAACCGAGGAGGACGCCAGAGCCCGGAGCGGCCTCACCGTCGCCACCTCGTCATCGGAAACCATCAACAACGCCTAACGCGACTATTGAGGGGAGGGCCAGAATGCTCTCCCTCTGGGTTAGCGCCTCACCGCGTCAATATGGGCTGGGCTCTCCTCCAACCTGCCCGGTGCGCTACGATAGATGGCAGGAAGGGGAGGGCCTGCGTGTTCGATAGAGAGAACGACGACCGTTGGCGCGGTCCCGGCCCTGTCATCCAGCGCCACGCCGGGTACGACGACGAGATTCGGGTTGAGAAATTACCTGCTCCTATCTACGGCGCGGATAGCCACGCACAGAAGGAGTGAGAATGAAGGTCTATCGTGGCTACACCGACCAGGAGCAGGCGGGACCCGAGGCGGCCATCCTCGTCTACGAGGAGGACCGCCCGGCCGAGGAGTTGCGCCAGATGATCGTGCATAGCCCGTCGGGGATGGCCTGGGGCTACGGCGGTACGGCGGCAGCGGCCCAGCCGATCTAGCGATCTCGATCCTGGCCGACACACCTGGGCGAGGCCAATACTATCCCCCTGCACGAGCGGTACGATCACGACATCGCACAGGAGATACAGCGCACGCGGGCGTGGACGCTGCACCAGGACTTCAAGTGGCGGTTCATTGCGCCGCTCGCCCAGAGTGCGAGCTGGTAGAGGGTTATATGGACGACACCTCGCCGCGATCAGACTAAGCCACGACCCAGAAAGCGACCAAAATGACAGATGTTATGTACCTATTTTAACCCCGTCGTGGCGATACCCTCCACGAAGTACTTTTGCGTGAAGATATACGCGACGATGACGGGGAGGGCGAGCACGGTTGCCACGGCCAGGTCCCACGTGACGTTGCCGTTGCTGCCGCCGCCGCGCACGAACAGGCCCACGACCTGCGTCGCCGTCTGGAAATTCTGGTCATGCTCCACGACGAGCGGCCAGAGGAAGTCGTCCCAGCCGCTCATAAAGACCAGGACCGCGACCGTGAGCACCACTCCTTTGGAGAGCGGCCAGGCAATGCGGAACAGCATGCTCAGGTCGGAGAGTCCATCGAGGCGGCCAGCCTCGAAGATCTCGGCCGGCAACGTGCTGAAAAACTGCCGGAACAGGAAGATGCCAAGCGGGCTCACCAATGCCGGGGCGATGATCGCCTGATAACTGTCTCCCCAGCCGAAGAAGTCGGCGATCAGGATGTACAACGGCACAAGGGTCAGCATGGCCGGGATCGTCATGGTGAACAGGATCAGGTTGAACAGGAAGGTGCGCCCGATGAAGCTCAGGCGCGCCAGCGCATACCCCGCCATCGAACTGAAGATCAGCGCGCCGACCGTGACGACGCCGTAGTCGATGGCGCTGTTGAGAAACGCGTGGCCGAGGTTGCTCGCCGCCGTGAACGAGCCCGTGTAAGCGCCGGTGGTGAAGGGAGCGGGCCAGAACGTCGTGTAGAGTTGGGCCTCGGTTTTGAACGAGGAGAGCACCCCGAACAACATCGGGCCGAGGAAGACAATCGTCCCTAGCGCCAGCAGCACGTAGTAGACCGCGTACGTGGCGACGTGTTGTCCGCGCGCCCGCTGCTTCGCCGCGCCCGTTGTTGCAACCGCCATGTCTACCTCCTAAAAGTAGGGCTCTCGCTCGAAGACACGTTTCTGAATCAACACAATGGCAAAGACGATCAGGGCGAAGACGACGCCGAGCGCGGACGCATAGCCGAACGTGTTGTACTCGAAGGCCCACTTGTAAATGTAGAGAGTGACCGTTTGGGTCGCATTGTCGGGACCGCCCTGGGTCAGGATGTACGGCTCGGCAAAGATGCCGAAGCCGGTGAGTGTGGCAAAGACGATGACCAGCAGCATGGACGGGGCCAACAGGGGAAACGTGATGCGTCGGAACAACGTCCACGGCGTCGCGCCGTCCGTTGCCGCTGCCTCATAGAGTTGGCGCGGGATGGCCTGCAGCCCGGCCAGGAAGATGACCGTGAAATAGCCCGCTTGTTTCCAGACCACCATCAAGGAGATCGATGGCATGGCCAACTTCGCATCGGTCAGCCACGGCACGGGCGGGATGCCGACGAGTCCCAGGATGTTATTCAGGATGCCGTTCTGCGTCTGAAACATCCAGAGGAACACGATCGACACGACCACGGCCGGTGTGATGTACGGCATGAAGAACGCGACGCGAAAGAACGACCGCCCGAAGAGGGACCGATTGAGCAGGATGGCCAGTCCGAGGGCCAGCGGCACCGTCACGACGAAGAAGATGGCCGCAAAGATGGCCGTGACGCGCAGAGCGTTCCAGAAGTTCCCGTCGGTCAGCATGTACTGATAGTTGGCCAGGCCATGCGGGATGGGGGGAGCGAAGAGATTGTTCCACCGGTGGAAGCTCAGGTAGATGGCGAACCCGATGGGGAAGGCCGTGAAAAGGCCGAAATAGATCACGTATGGCAGCATTAAGACCCACCCCGTGGCGTTGTGCCGCCAGAAATGCCCTCCCGTACGGCCACGACGTGACACTGCTGGCGCGGGTCGTGGGCCGGACCGGGTATCCGTTGTCGCCATAGTATCCTCCCGCGCCCAGGACCTGGATCAGGACGCTCTTCTCATCAAGTGTAGAGGAGGGCGCGCGAACTCGCGCGCCCTCCATCGGTCAGGGGCCGCGTTACGGCCCGGCGTTGCTGCCGCCGGCGACGATGCCGTTGATCGTGCTGACGGCGCCCGCGACAGCCGCGTCTGGGCTTTTGCTGCCGCTGACGACGGCCGCGCCCCACGCCTGGGAGATGGCGTCGAAGACCTGGATGAACTTCGGGCTATTGTCGAGCCCGTGGGTATAGGGGAGTTGCTTGGCGAACTGCACGAGTTGCGGGTACTGCTTGAACAACGGACTGTAGGCGGTCGGGTTGTCCACCAAATCCCGGCGATAGGGGAACTCCCACGTCCTATTGAGGAACGCCTTATCGTTCGCGCTGTTGATGTAGTACTTGATGAACTCCCAGGCTTGCTGGGGATGCTGGCACGTGGCGAAGACCGTGATGTTCTTCGGGTCGCTGTAGGTGTACGGGTAGGCCGGCGCATTTCTCATGCTATCCGGCACCGGGATGGACGCGACGTTCCAGGGCAGCTTGGCGGCGTTGTGCTGGTAAATCTCGCCATTTGGCCCCCAGGGCCCGGCGATATTGATGGCCTGCTGGTTGACCGCCCACTTCTCGGCGGCGGACGACGATTTCGGCGTCAAGTTCAGAGCGAAGATCTGACGCCAGAGGCTCATGACCTGCGCGGCGCCGTGATCCTGGAAGATGGCCTTGTTCGCGCTACCGTTGAGCAGCGGCACACCGTTGTTCTGCGCCAGGTAGAACGGGTAGAAGTCGAAGAAGCGTTGGTACCACGTCGAATCGATGGTCGGGAAGATGGGGTTGACGCCCGTCTTGCTCTTGACAGCCTTGAGCATCGCCAGGAACGTGCTGTAGGTGCGCGGGAACGACGTGTAGCCGGCCTTGGCGAGCAGGTCCGTCCGATAGATCATCATGACGGGGTTGGCCTTCCAGGGAACCTGGTAGTAGTGGCCATTGGTGGACTTGAACTGCTGCAGCGATCCCGCGGGCATGCGCGCGGTCATGTAGCTGACGAAATCGGGCAGCTTGTCCATCTGGTACAATCCGCCCTCGGATGAGTACTGCGGCACGACGGCCGGCAGGAGATTGTTCGTGAAGTCCGGCGTCTTGTGAGCCGCGATCGCGGCGGCGAAGATCTCCTCCGTGCTATTGCCGGCGGGGATGTTCTGCACTTGGATATAGATGTTCGGATTGGCCTTGTTCCAGGCCGCGACGACCGGATCGGTGAAGGCTTTTTCCTGCGCGTTGACCGATTCCCAGAAGAGGATCGTCACTTTGCTGGTCGCGGCATGGCCCACCGGGCGCGCGGCCACGCCAGCGGTGAGGGCAAGGACAAGACCGCACAGCGCGAGGAGGCGCGGCGCACGGCGTTGCGAGAGTGTCATTGTAGTGTTCTCCCTCATGAGTGATCTATCGACGACGATAACGGGGAAGGCGCGGCGTGCTCTACCGTGTGTCGCGCGGACCGCAACAGGCACGCCCCGAGGGACCGCTGTCAGTTCTGTTACCTATATCATGGGCACCCCTTTCGTTATGACTGCCGTACGCCCTGCGGGCACGACCCGTGCCTTGCATCATTGTCGCAGCAGATCAGGTCGACCGGCCTGTGACAACCGTATAGGCGTCTGGCAGTACCTGCACGGCGTTGCTAGAGTGCCCACCTGCGGGATACGTCAGGACGAAACGGCCATCGCGCCGGTACATGGACACGAGCCACCGGCCGACATGCAGCGCCGTGGGAACGTCGTGACGCAGCGTCGTGCCGCTGAAGCTCTTGTACAAGGCGAACACCGCGCCCGCCCCGTCGTCGAGGACCTTGCTCTCGACAGCGGGTTGTAGGAGGACGGCATCGACCTTGGCGCGGCCCGTGCCAACGCCCGTCAACGTGATCGTGTGCCGCCCCGCCGCGAGGGTCCCGGGGAGAGGCACGCTATCGATCCACAGGTAGTCCGGGTTCGGTGAGTCACCTGGCGCCCCAGCGCCCCCTTCATCGTCCCTACCCGCAACCCGCCCGTCGACGCCAACGCCGACGGCGATCGTCCCCGCGGGCGCTCGTTGCTTATCGTCGACGATGTAGAGCAAGTAGCGGCCGTTGACCGTGGCCGTGATCGCCAACGCGTCACTCCCGCCCGACGGGATGGTGACGTACGCGCCGCCGCTCCACTGCCCCTCGCCGGTCGAAGGCGACGTTGGCGTCACAACAACGGCGCCGCCGCTCAGAGTGCCGGCCTCCGACTCCACTTTTTCGACCGTCGTTTGCGCGACGATGTGGCTATAGCGGAGGTAGCTGCTGGCGACCGGGTCGTTCACGGCGTTGATCAGGGCGAGCAAGCCTTCGATCGTCGACTCGGCGCCGGAGTTTTGGTTGATCGTCCCGTCGGCGTTGATGCCATCGTAGATCACGCCGGTATCCGGTTGGTACATAGGGGCGCCGGCCGGATTGTTGCCCAGGAACCACGCGGCGGCGAGACCCGCGAGTTGACGATACACCCTCTTACCGCTCGCGCGGCTCACGGCGAGCAGGCCGTCGGTCGTCGTCTCGGCCCCGTAGGCGATTTGACTCACATCGGCCGGCCCCGGCAGCAAGCCGTCGACGGGACCAAACGACACCTGCAGATGCGTCTCGAAGAGATTGGCGTCGCGCTCAGCCGCGGCGACCCAGTCGGCGCGCCCGAGGAGCGGCCCGGCCACGGCGAGGCTGTCCGCCATGTGCGCGGCCCACGCATGCCATTCGCTCACCGAGCGCGCCCCGGGCAAGAGCGCCTGCCAGGGCCAGTCTCGCGCGGTCCCAAACTGATCGCTGGCGATGCCGTTGCCGATTTCCGTGGCCAACTTCCTCGCCTCGGCGCTCCTGCCCGCACCATAGTAGGCGGCGAAGCCAAGCAGCGCTTCCGAGGAAGCGTCGGCGCCATCGGAGATGAGCCATCTGGGCGTGCGATACCCATGCAGTGTGTAGTACCGCCCGTAGTTCGGGCCGACAAGCTCGCGGTCGAGGGCACCCATCGCCAGGTCCATTCGCGTGGCCAGCACCATGGCAAAGGCAGGGTCGACGGCGCGGAACGTCGCGTAGCCCTCGCCCAACGCCCACAAAGAGCGGGCCAACCAGTAGGAGGCGCCCGCGTCGGACGGGTTTGGCATGTCGACCGGGGTCGGGGATGGGTTCAACGCGCCGCTAGGCTGCATCCAGAGCACAAAATTGCCGGCATGCGGTCCCTGCGTCGTCTGCATGTACATGATGAAGCGCAAGGCGCCGCGAGCGTATCGCAGGCTGTGCGCATCGTGATAGGAGCGATAGTGCGCCAGGTACACCACCGCTGCCCGCGCGATGTCGTCAGTGTCGTAGGCGCCCTGACCGTAGGTGTTCGTGATGGGGTGATAATCCCCGCCGCCCGTGCGGGTGTACCCGCCGTTGGTCTTGTTGTAATTGGCGTAGACCCACCAGGTGTCGAGCGGTGTTCCGGGCTCGGTCGTGGCGTGGCCGGGGATCGAGGCTGTGTAGGGCGTCATGGTGTGCAGAAAGTCGAGGTGCGCGAGGTTGATAGCCGCCCTATAGCCCAGGCCCGAGGCTGGCGTGACAGCCATCCCATCGTCGGGACGGGAGGCCGTCATCACGATAAGAACAAGCGCAAGACCCCAACGAACAGCCATCCGCGTCATCGCGGCCATCCTTTCACGTTGCGCGTATCACCGTCGATGGTGATAGCCCCGATGCCGGTTGCGCCGCTCGGCGCCCGCACACCACGCTCTCCGGGGACGTAGACGTGTTGTGCATTGAGGTAGTCTTGTAAAGGTAGTCTTCTACGGGCGGAATGTCAAGCCGCAGGGCGCGGCGCGTGGGCGCGGCGTGCCCTGCGGGGGACGGGGGCTACGCGAGGCCCACGTCGTCGGGGATGATCGGCCGCGAGAGCGTGGGTGTCGGGGATGACCCGCGCGGGTCACCTTTCCATGCAGCCAGCCGGCAGGGCGAGAGATCGGGACGCGCAGGGTGTCTCTCCCACGCGTTCCGCCCGGCCAGGGGCGACCGCCTCGTCGTCCGTCCCCGACAGATCGAGGTCCGGCGTATGACGGCGTGCCCACACATCAAGGGGAGGGTAGATTCATGTCGGTGATGCGTACCCTGGTCTTCGGTCTCCATGCGCCATCGAACACGACTGCGGCGCTGCTGCTGCGGGCGCTCCGGGCCTACACAACTGCGGCGCGCGCGGTCCTCGACGCGGCGCGCGACGATTGGCCGCGCCTCAAAGAATGGGGCAGCCAGCGCGGCGCCCTCAACGCGCGGACGCTCCAGCAGGCGCTGGGGCGGCGCTACCGGCGCCGGACCACGCGGTACCCTCTGCATAGCTCACTCCGGGATGCCCTCTTCGCCGACTTGGCCGCGCAACTCGTCGCATACGACGCCCTCTGCCGGGCTTGGGAGGACCGGCGGGCCCGCGTGCGAGAGCATCTGGCTTTCCTGCTGGACGACCCGAACCGGCCGCTGACGCCCGCGGCGCGGGACGAACTCACCCACCTCGGACGACCGCCGTCATGGCCGTCGCTGCCGCGTACACGCCCCGACAACAAGGGCTACGCGGCGGCCTTGGAGGCCATGGCCCGCGATATCCCCGATGCCCTCGCGCCGCCACAAAACGGGGAGAGTCTCCAGCGTGACGAGCGCCTGCGTCATCTGCTGACGCTCGAGGTGACGCCGCGCGCGCGCGCGGCGTCACACCACCCCTCGCTGAGCACGCCTCTCAAGACGGCGCTGCGCCCGCTCCTATTCCCGCGTCCGGACGGCGCGACGCAGCAGCGCAACTTCGGCCTGCTACGCACGCCCGACGGGCGATACTACGCCGAGCTCTACCTACTGCCGAAAGGGGACGCGCGGGCGCGCCCGCGGGCGCTACCGGCCGATCGCCGTGGCCCCGCCAGGGCCGTCCATCCCTGCGCAGCCGTTGTCCCGCGCGACACGGGGACGCCGCGTCGTGCGGCCACGAGCATCATCCTCCCGCTCGCGTGCGGGGTGTGGCACGAGCGGACGCTGGACCTTGCGCTCGCACACCCGGAAATGGTGCGCACGGCGTCGCTGGCCTACAAGCCGGCGCGGGCAACTGTGCATGGTCGGCGCCCGGAGCGTTTCGCGCTCAGCATCACCTTCGAGCATGAGGCGCCCGTGCCGCTGGACGTGGCGACGGACATGGGGGTGAGCATCGACCGGGACGGACGCGTAGGCTGGGCGGTGATCGATCCGGGCAGCGGACGCATCGTGGCGACGGGAGGGGATGATCGTCTGGCCAACCTCGCGCCGCACTGGCGCGAGGACCGGAGGGCGCACCAGCGGGCCGGTCGCCTCCCCCCACGGGCGCATACGCTGCAACGGACGCAGGCGACCCACGCGACCCATGCGCTGTGCAACGAACTCGTGGCCTTGGCCGTCAAGCACCGCGCGCAGCTCGCGCTGCAGGACATCGGGTACATGCGGGCACGGCGACCGTCGGTCGAGCGCGATGAGTCCGGCCAACGATCGTCGGAGCGCGCGGAGACGCGCGACGCACCGACCGATGCGCGGCTTCGCCCGACAGCCGCGATGACCGGCGCGCCAGCGCGTCTCCTGGGCTACAAACTCCCGCTGGCGGCGTTGCCACGCCCTCTCATGATCGGCGGTATCAGCCCACGCGACTGCGCCGTGTGCGGGGGCCGGGGCGCCGCGCAGGGCCATTGCAGCCTCTGCGGGGCCGACCTAGGTGCGGAGAATACGGCGGTTGTCGTGGCGCGGCGCGCCGCGGACGTGCGAGGGCGGATGGTCGCTGCGGCGCACGCGGCCACGGCGCGCGGCACACGAGACGGCCCTATCCGCCCTCTCGGACAATCGCTCTAATCCTTTGGAGAAAAATCGGAATCCATGGGCAGCATCGGCACCCATCGCGCAGGCCATCGATCCGAAACACCATCCGAGGGTCCATAGCCGGATGCGAGGGTGGTCGGTTATGCTAGGAGAGACGGGCACGGGGGCAGGCTAGCCCTACCCTGCGGTACCTCGTCGGAACGGGTGGAATTAGCTGCACTACCCGACGCTGCCGATCAGGCTAGCCGCCATGCGGAGGCGGGGAGGTGGCGTGAAGTAGGATAGGGCGTCAAAACCACGTCACAGCAGGAGGACGTCGATGGCGACCTCCTGTCAGGCCGCCCGGCGCCGCGAGTGCCCGGCCCGCCTGCGGGTATTGGCCTCGCCTGGCGCCCGACAGACCGCGAACACTCTTAATAGTGTGGCGTGTCACATATCTACTGCAACCAGAACATGAACGACTTCCTAACCATAGTGGAGAGGAGATCGTTGTTATCGGCCGACCACACCGGCGGACACGCGATAGAGGGCTGCTCTCGATGGTCGATTAGTTAGCGGACAGAGTGATCAAGTTCGCTAGAAATGGCTGCGGCGCGGGCGCACGCAGATACAGCATCAAACGTCAATTACGGAGTCTCTCATGGGTTGGGTCGTTCCTCGACGCAGGGTAGCGGTGGCGCGTCGCGGATATGCTGGTTCAGTGTGGTGAGGAGAGCGAGCGCGAAGACGACTGCAGCAGCGGTGATCACCGTGGCCCGCGGCCCAACCGCCTGGAGCGCCGCACCGACCAGCGCGGCACCCGCAGCACCCGTCGCGGAGGGCAGTAGGTCCCACAACCCGATCACCCGCCCCCTCATCCCCTCAGGGATGATGGGCAGGCAGTAGCCCACCATGGCCGCGTTCTTGACCGGGCTCAAGGCGTAGATCGCCGCCGTGATGGCACCGAGGGTCGGGATGTTGGGTGCCACGGCGTAGAGCGGCCACAGAGCGGCCAGCACCCAGCGCACCCCGATCGTGGTCTGCCCGAAGCTTGCCAACCGCCACACCCGGCCGCTCACGAGTGCGCCGAGGACCCCGCCGACCCCGGCGACCGAGAGAGCAGTCCCGATGGTGGTAGCGTCGGCCCCCTGTTCTCTAGCCAGCGCGATCACGATCAGGGCAAGGCCGGACGCGACGAGGGTTTCAGCCCCGTCCAGCAGCGAAAGCGAACGGATGAGCGGTACATGCCAGAGCCAGGCGAGGCCCTCCAGCATGGCGGTGCTGAGGCGGCGCGGGCCGCATGCGCTCACGCGCTCGTGCCGCAGGTCGGCTCGTATGAGCAGCAGAGACAGGGCCGAGAGGAGGTATGATAGGGCGTCGGCGAGGAAGGGCAAGGCCCGTCCGGCCGCGTAGAGGGCGCCGCCCAAACCGGGGCCGAGCAGCCCGGCGGCGTAGTAGCCGCCCTCGTCCCGTGCGGCGGCGTTGGCGAGCCGGTCGTGCGGGACGAGGCGCGGCAGCGCGGAGAGGTTGGCGGTGTTGTAGAAGACGAACAGGGCACCCTCGAGCGTCGTTGAGGCGTAGAGCTGCGCCAGGGTGAGGCGGCCGGCCCACCAGGCGAGGGGGATGCTACCGAGAGCAAGGGCGCGGCCCACGTCACAGAGCAGCATGGTGCGGCGACGGTCCCAGCGGTCCACGAGGGTACCCGCAGGCAGGCTAAGCAGGGCGTAGGGAGCGGCGCGCAGGGCACCGGCGAGGCCGGCCGCAGCGTAGGAGCGGGTGAGGGCCAGGGTCAGGAGCGGGAAGGCGACGCCTGACATGCTCGACCCTAACGCGGACACGGTGCGGCCGCTCCAGAATAGCAGGTAGTCTCGGTTACGCCAGAAGGATTGGTCCTGAGGCGTCTTACCCATGATGGTGGTCATAGCACTGCCAAAACCTTGTCGACGATAGCCATGGTTCTTCCCCTCCTCGTACGTCTGCACCGGTGGGCAACTCTCTCTCACTGTACCGCGACCAGGATATCCGCTTCGGTCAGCTGCCAGGACGGGTGCGGCACGAAACAGTGGTATGCGTCGGCGACGCGTGATGTTTGCGGGGTAGGGATAACAATGGTGGCGCACATCGCAAGGTGTCTGAGCGCGGAGTGGGCCTGTTGCTAAGAGTCTGGCGAACGACTCCAACATACCAGATAGCCACTCGCTATTGATCGCCACGGATCCGATGTAAGCAGCCACGCGCTAATTGATATGCTATAATTATATGATGGCATTTGGAGCTTTTTGCATATCCCCCCAAAAAGGTGCATTAAAACTTCCCTCTCGAACAACAACATCAAAATCGTCCATGAGCCAACGTCAGGCCAGATGCGTTTGGATATCGGCGGACGCCTCGCGGTCGCGCATGTCCGCGTACCCGAGCAAACCGAGCAATGGTGAGGCCATCATCGTCGTGACTAGGGCCATGATCACCAGCATGACGAAGAACCGCGGCGAGAGCACGCCGACGCTCAGGCCGATGTTGATCACGATCAACTCGACCAGCCCACGCGTGTTCATCAGCACACCTAGCGCCAACGACTCGCGCCAGTCCGCGCCCGTCGCCCGCATCGCCAATGCCCCACCGACCAGCTTGCCGACAATCGCCATGGCTAGGATGCCCAGGCACACCAGCCACAAGTGCGGCGCATTCAGCAGCCCGATCTGTGTGCGCAGGCCGCTAAGAGTGAAGAAAAGGGGCAGGAAGATTACAGAGTTGATCTTATTGATACTGCGGACATACTCCAGCGTCGCCGCCGTGCGCGGCACGATCATCCCCATCAGGAAGGCACCGAAGACGGGGTGGATGCCAATCACCGTGGTCAACTCGGCCGCCAGCCACAGCAAGGCCATCAGGACGGTCACCCGCAGGTGCGCTGAGGTCAGGTGCCGGTCGATCAAGGCGAGCAGCGGCCGCACCAACGTCAGCATCACCCCGACAAACACGGCCATTTCCAGCACCTGCAGGCTGGCCGCGGCCAGCCCAGCGCCATGGACGAGCGCCACCACCAGCGCCAGCAGACACCACGCTGTGATGTCGTCGATGGAGGCGCACGCCAGCGCCAACATGCCTAGAGCGGTGCCGGTCATGCCTTTGTCGACCAGGACGCGTGTCAGGACGGGGAAGGCTGTGATGGCCATGGCCGTGCCCACCAGGAGCATGAAGGCGCCCCGATTGGAGGCGTGGGGGCCCGCATAGCCGACAGCCGCGTAGAGGAGATAGCCGAGTCCAGTGCCTAGCGCCAACGGGACGATGATCCCGCTAGCCGAGATGATGATGGCGCGTCGGCTCTGTGCAAGGATGCGCTCCGTGTCTAAGCATGTGTGCAGAAGTTTGGCACGTTTCTGGCGGTACGTGGCCGTAGGAGGCGAGAAACATGATCCAGGTACAGGTCACGGAGGAGCAACGGCAGGAGTTGGAGCGGGTGAGCCGCCAGGCCGTAGGCCGGGTGGCGCTGCGCGCGCAGATGGTGCTGCTCTCGGCGCGTGGGTATCGCGTGCTGCGGATCGCGGAGGTCCACGCGTGCGGGGAGGACGTGGTGCGGCTGTGGCTGCATCGCTATCGCACGGAGGGGGTGCGCGGCTTGGAGGACGCGCCCCGCCGTGGCCGCCCGCCGACCCATCCGCTGGCGGGGCCGATCATCGATGCGCAGGCCAGCCAGGGGCCAGAGTGCTCCGGCCATGTCCAGAGTTGCTGGACGGTGGCCCTGCTCACGACCTTCCTGGCGCGCCGCTTCCGCGTGGTGCTCTCGCGCTGGAGCGTGCGGCGCTATCTGCACCGGATGGACTGGCGCTGGGCGCGGCCCCGCCTGGCCCCGGCCAGCGACCGCCGGCCCGACCCGTTGGCCATGGAGCGGCGGGTCGCCCTGGACGCCGCGCGGGTGGAGGCCACCCACGGCCGCGCCCACCTGGTCTATGTCGACGAGTGTGACCTGCACCTGCTGCCCGTGCTCCGGGCGATGGGGATGAAAGGGCCCCGCGTGCGCGTGCCCACGCTGGGCAAGAACCACAAGCACGCCTTCTTCGGGGCGCTCGATGTCGTGACGGGCTGCTGGTTCTGGGCGGACCACGCGCGCAAGCTGGCGACGCACTTCGTCGCCTTCCTCGACCAGATCGCGGCGGCGTACCCCACGGGCCACCTCTATATCGGCCTCGACGGCGCGTCCGTGCATACCGCCAAGGTGGTCCAGCGGTGGGCCGAGGCGCATCCACGCGTGACCCTGCTCCGCCTGCCCACCTACGCGGCCCACGAAGACAACCCCGTCGAGCGCGTGTGGGGCCTGATGAAGAGCGCCGTCGCGGCCAATCGCCTCGCCGGCAGCATGGACGAGTTGGTGCAGGCGGCCATCCGCTTCTTCACGGAGGACATGACCAGTGTGCAACCTGTCTCCCCGCCCATCGCCGCCTGATTTCCATGCCAAACTTCTGCACACATGCTTAGGAGGGTACCGACTGTGAACATATAGAGTACTAGGCCGATATCGCCCAGCGCCTGGAGCGTAGGCAGGGCGCTGGGAGGGAATATCTGATAACTGAGACCGGGAAAGAGGGTCCCAAACAGCGTAGGGCCGAGCGCGATGCCGGCGATGATCTCGCCAATGACCCATTGTTGGCCAATCAGCCCAGCCAGGTAGCCACAAATCTGGACGACGGCTAAGATGACCACGAGTTGCAGCAGGAGTTGTTGGGTCAGCAAGGGTACCTCCTGTACCCGACAGGTTCGACTCATTAGTGGTCCGGCACCTCGCCCCGATCTCCTGGACACATGTTTGCAGTAGTCAATGGGACGGCTTCGAGGCTTCGCCAACCGGCAATGCTGCTCTTCTACACGTGCAGACGGCCTAATTAGGTAACGTCAAAGAATAAAGTGTTCAATTATCCGCCCGATCCACACATGAAACGAGCGGATAATTGAACACTTTATTTCCTGGCGGCCCCTTAGAGCCTGTGTGTAAAGCAATTTGTGGGGGTAAACGGGCTTTCGCATGGGCGGCATCCTCGAAAGCAACGGTACTGATAACCCCCGTTTTCGCATGTTTCAGCCGCTTAAAAGCCTGTTTTCAGCTTTACACACAGGCTCTTAGTGGTCCATCCGGCAAGTCACTGTCACTTTCAGAACCGTGCGCTTCGCTGTCATTCGCCGGTTTTCACGCATGAATTGTGGCGATTCGGCCGAGTAGCGAGGCGGCATGGCGCGATAAGAACTTACTGGATGGACCACTTAGGGTCCGTCCACGAATAACCTACCCACCTTTCGCGCCAATTCACGGGTGAACGGAGCGCAAAGTTGACTACCCATCTTCACCCTTAAAACGGCAGATATGCCCTACCCACGTTCGCTCAGCATCACCCGGCATCCGCCATTGGCCTGCGAGTGGTAGATCGCGTAGAGCACCCTTTCGACGGCCAGCCCGTCATCTCCGTTGGGCGATACTGGCTGTCTGCTTAAGATGGCAGTGGCGAACGCTTCCGCTTGTCGCTCATATGGGGTCACTAGATCAACCCGGGAAAATTGTACGCTAAGGCCAGCGAGTTGTCCCGATACAGGCCCGTAGCGGTAGCGCAGGTGTTATCGTCGGTGCCGACGCCGGAAATCGGACAACTCGCGCTTGACGTCATCGTCGCTCACC
>JAABUQ010000838.1_pt1 | contig 70595 bp, 54 predicted proteins | sample 5560001 | NCBI WGS metagenome assembly JAABUQ01 (sample SAMN10711888, study PRJNA513371) | rock metagenome | isolation source: Antarctica rocks | place: Antarctica: Victoria Land, Finger Mt nord | collected 2015-12-18 | reverse complement strand
TGGCGAGCACCCCCGCCCCGACCCCGACGGTGGCGAGCACCCCCGCCCCGACCCCGACGGTGGCGAGCACCCCCGCCCCGACCCCGACGGTGGCGAGCACCCCCGCCCCGACCTCCGCTCCGACGGCGGCGAGCCCCGCCGCCCCGGCCCCGGCCCCGGTCACGGCCTCGACCATGGTCGCTGCCCCGGCCCCGGTCACGGCCTCGACCCCGACGGCCTCGACCCCGACGACCGCACAGTCGGCCACGGCCACGGCCACCCCGCCCCCGACCGCGATCAACACCGGCGGGATCCCCTTGACCGCCACCAACACCCTGGGCCCGATCGCCGGATCGGCCCCCAACACGCCGAGCACCAACTCGACCAAGCCCCTGGTGATGACCTCGGCCTCGGGGATGCCCGCCTCGGCCTCCGCTGGCACCGCGTCCACGGCCCCGGCGACCCCGGCCCCGGCCACCCCGACCACGACCCCGGCCTCGGCCACCCCGACCACGGCCTCGGCCACCTCGACCACGGCCACGGCCACGGCCACGGCCACCCCGGCCTCGCCCGCCACGCCTCCGACCGGCACCTCGTCGAGCGGGACGGCGTCCTCCTCGCCATCGCAGAACCAGGCCTCGGCGATCGCCAACGCGATCATGGCCCTCGTCAAGGGGTCGTCGGCCGGGTCGGGCGGGACCACCGGCTCGGGCGGGACGACCGGCTCGGGCGGGACCACCGGCTCGGGGGGGACGACCGGCAACTCCTGAACGACCGGCCGGCGATCCTCGGACGGGGGATCGCCGGCCGCCCCGATCATCCGAGCCTACCAGGGCCCTCGCGGGCGACCGCGAGGGCTTCGTCGTTTCCCTCGGGTCTCAAAATCGGGCGAGCCGCCCGGCGATGGCGTTGAACTGGGCGATCGGGTCGGCGCCGGGGTCGGGCCAGACGGTCAGGTAGCCCCGGTAGTTGATCTCTTCGAGGGCCCCGAGGTACTCCTCCCAGTCGAGCGCCCCGGCGGGGAAGCTCGGCCCCCGCTGGCCGAGGCCGGCGAGCTTGGTGGACGACCGCGACGCCTCGTTGGCGTAGGCGTGCGCGACCCGAGGCCCGAGTTCCCGGGTCGCGCCCGCCGGGTCGATCCCCTGGCCGAGCAGGCTCGCCGGGTCGAGGCTGACGGCCAGCGAGGGGAGGTCGAACTCGTCGAGGAAGGCCGCCAGCAGGCCGCCCGGCTCGGCCCCGGCCTCGATGGCGAACCGGACCCCGCGGTGGTCGGCCCGCCGGCCCAACTCGCCGATCGCGGTCCGGAACGCCTCGCGGCGGCCCGACTCCTCGGCGGGCGGCAGGCCGCCGACCCTGGCCAGGACCAGGCGGGTCCCCAGGTCGTAGGCCAGGGCGAAGGCGAGGTCGGCCCTGGCCAGCCGGTCTTCGAGCTGTTCGAGGGTGTCGAACGGCCGCCTGGTCGGCAGGTTCAGCGCGATCAGCTCGCGGCCGACCGAGCGGAGCGCGTGCCTCAGCTCGCGGCGGCCCGACTCCGAGAGCCGTTCGGGCGCGAGGTCGCCGGCCGAGTCGATCACCACGCCTTGCGCCCCGGCCGAGGCCGCCGCCCGGATCTGCTCCTTGATCGGCCGGGCCGGGTCGAGTCGTAGTCCCAACGGCGATCGGATCATGGTCGGGCGTTCCCTTCTGGGGCCTGTCGATTTTCCGGAGGGCGGCCCGTTATGATACGACATCCCGACCCGCTCGACCGGACCCGGCCGCCCTGCCCCGGCCCGACCGGCCCTCCAGGGAGTGGACCGCCCCGTGACCGACGCCCGGCCCCCGATGCTCCGGCGGCCCCTCGACGTCCCCTTGAACCGGGCCCGGGCCGCCCTCGCGTCCTGGGACGGGCCGGCGTTCCTCGAAGGCGGCCCCGGCCTCGGGCCCGACGGCCGCTGGAGCATCCTCGCCGCCCGGCCGCGGCGGACGATCGAATCCCACTCCGGCTCGGGCTTCCGGTGGTCGGGCGGGACGTTCGACATGAACAGCGAGCGCGACCCGCTCGAAGGGCTCGCCACCGTCGCCCGCGAGTACCGCCTGGCCCAGCCCGAAGACTTCGGCGACCCCGACGACGGGCCATTCCAGGGGGGCCTGATCGGCCACCTCGGCTACGACCTCGCCCCGACGCTCGAACGCCTGCCCCGCAAGGCCCCGCGCGACTCGCGGCTGCCCGCCCTCCGCTTCGGGCTCTACGACACGTTCGTCCTGGTCGACCACGAGGCCGGATCGGCCGACCTGTGCGCCGTCGACATCCTCGACGAAGGGCCGGACAGCCTCCGGGAGCGGCTCGACCGCTGGGTCGTCGGCCTCGGAGCCCCTCCGCCCGCGAACGCTGTCCGCTCGACCCTCTCCCCGGCCGTCCCCGACACATCGCGGGCCGAGTACCTGTCGGCCGTCCGCCGGACCCTCGACTACATCGCGGCCGGCGACATCTTCCAGGCCAACCTGTCGCACCGCTTCGTCGCCACCGGCGAGTTCGCCCCCATCGACCTCTACGACCGCCTCCGCTCGGCCAGCCCCGCCCCTTACGCCGCCTACCTCGCCTGGGACGACTGCGCGATCCTCGGGTCGAGCCCCGAGCTGTTCTACCGGACGGCCGGCGACGCGATCCTCACCCGGCCGATCAAGGGGACCCGCCCCCGGTCGCTCGACCCTGACGAGGACGCGGCCCTGGCCGCCGAGCTGGTCGCCAGCGCCAAGGACCGGGCCGAGCTGACCATGATCATCGACCTGGAGCGCAACGACCTCGGCCGGGTCTGCCGCTACGGCTCGGTCCGGGTCGCCGAGCCCTGGCGGGTCGAGAGCCATGCCCACGTCCACCACCTCGTCGCCTCGGTCGAAGGGCGGCTCAGGGCCGACGTCGGGCCGGTCGACGTGATCCGGGCGGTCTTCCCCGGCGGGTCGATCACCGGGGCGCCCAAGATCCGGGCGATGGAGGTCATCGACGAGCTGGAGCCGACCCGACGCTCCGTCTACACCGGCGCGGTCGGCTACCTCGGCCGAGGGGGCAGGTCGGCCTTCAACATCGCCATCCGGACGATCCTCGTCGAGGGGGATCGGGCCAGCTACCAGGTCGGCGGCGGGATCGTGGCCGACTCCGAACCCGAGGCCGAATACCAGGAAACCTTGCACAAGGCCCGAGGCATGTGCCGGGCCCTCGAAGGCCTGGGGGGTGTCGGGTGATCTGGCACCGAGGGGCGATCTTCCCCGACGACGCCCTGCTCGTGCCCGTCTCGGACCGGTCGCTCGAGCACGGCCTCGGCCTCTTCGAGACGACCCGGACCTGGTCCGGCCGGCCGGCCCTGCTCGACCGGCACCGGTCCCGGCTCTTCCGATCGGCCGCCGAACTCGGGCTGACGATCCGCCCCGAGGACTGGCCGACCGAGCCCGACGTCGCCCGGCTCCTCGAAGCCGAAGGCGCGTCGGGCGACCGGGTCCTCCGGATCACGGCGACCGGAGGGACCGGCCTCGGGCCCTCGCTCGTCTGGATGAACACCCGGCCCCTGCCCCGGCCGCTCCGACCGGCCGCGATCGTCCAGGTCGGCTCCTGGGCCGTCGACCGAAACGAACCCATGGCCCGGCACAAGGCCCTCAACTACTGGTCGCGCCGGCTGGCCTTCGAGCGGGCCTCGGCCTCGGCCCTGGACGAATCCCTGAGTTTGGGCGACGGGCGGATCTGGGAAGGGAGCCGGACGAATCTCTTCGTGATCGCCGGCGATCGACTCATGACCCCCTCGACCCGAGGGCCGATCGTCCCGGGGATCATGCGAGCCCTGGTCCTCGCCTCGGCCCCCGAGACGGGGCTCCTTGTCGAGGAGGTGGACGGGGTCGGACCGGCCGACTTGCGGGACGCCACCGAGGTCTTCCTGAGCAACGCCGTCCGGGGGATCATCCCGGTCGGCCGGGTCGTCGACCATGATGGGGCCGCGGTTTTCGATCGCCCGGCCCCCGGCCCGTGGACGGCCAGGCTCCGGACGATCGTGGAAGCCAAGATCGGAGGATCGCCATGACGACCGTCGCCGACCTGGCCGCCTGGCTCGAAGGGTTCGCGCCGTCGAGCCTCGCCGAGTCGTGGGACAACGTCGGGCTCTTGCTGGGCGACCCGGCGTCGCCCCTCAGCCGGGTGATGACCTGCCTGACCGTGACCGGCCCGACGGCCGACGAGGCGATCGCCGAGGGGGCCGGGGCGATCGTCAGCCACCACCCCATCCTCTTCAAGGCGACCAAGAGCTTGCGGGCCGACCGGACCGACTCGGGGCCGACCTGGCGGCTGGCCCGCGCCGGGGTCGCCGTCCTGAGCCCGCACACGTCGTTCGACAACACCGAGGGCGGGATCAACGACGGCCTGGCCCGGAGGCTGGGCCTGGTCGATGTTGGCCCGATCCGCCCGTCCAAGGAGGTCGGCGGCTTCAAGGTGGTCGTCTTCGCCCCCTCGGCCGACCGGGACGGGCTGCTCGCCTCGGCGTTCGAGGCCGGCGCCGGCCGGATCGGTGCGTATGGGGAATGTTCGTTCAGCGTCTCGGGCTTCGGGACGTTCCGAGGCGACGAAGACTCGAACCCATCCGTCGGCGTTCCCGGGCGCCGGGAATCGGTCCGGGAGCGGCGGATCGAGCTGGGCTGCTCCGCCGACCGGCTCGGACCGGTCCTGGCCGCGTTGCGGTTGGCCCACTCGTACGAGGAGCCGGCGATCGACGTCTACCCGCTCGCGACGGGGTCCGGCTCCCGCACCGCCGCCGGCCCGGGGTCGGGTCGGGTCGGGCGACTTGCGGAGCCTCGGACGCTTGGCGAGTTGGCCGCCGAGGTCGCCCGGGTCCTGGCCGCGCCCGCGACGCAGTTCGTCGGCGACCCGGCGAAGCCCGTCCTGCGGGTCGCGATCTGCTGCGGCGCCGGGGACGACTTCCTGCCCGACGCCGCCCGGCTGGGGGCGGACGTCCTGCTCACCGGCGAGGCCCGGTTCCACCGGGCCCTGGAGGCCGAGGCCCTGGGGGTGGGCCTGATCCTCGCCGGCCACCACGCCACCGAGCGGCCGGGCGTCGAGGACCTGGCCGCCCGGATCGCCGACCGCTTCGCCGGGCTGGTCGCCTGGCCGAGCCGGTCGGAGCGCGACCCGCTCCGGTCGGTCCCGAGTCGATGAGCCGGCGATCGGCTTCGAAACGAAGAACCCCGGGCAACGCCCGGGGTGTTCGTGGTCCGACCGGAGCGGAGTTCCGCGTGGTGCCGTTCGACCGAACGGACCGGGGGACGCGGCAGCGTGGCTCAGTCTCAGGAAGTCGCGGCGACGGTCTCGGTCGAGTCCGGCCCGCCCTTGCCGCCTCGGGTGGCGGGCACGGCCAGGTACGTCTGGTGCTCCCACTGGCCGGCCCAGGCGAGCCCGGCCCAGCGCTGGAGGGAGATGGCGCGGACCGTGGGCCGGTCCTCGTCGCGGATCACCTCACCCCAGGCCCCGGTGTAGGCGGCCCGGACCTGGGCGGAGGTCCCGCCGTAGCAAAGGAGCCGCTCGCCGCTGGGTGCCAGGCAGGCGACGGCCCGCCAGTCTTGGGCCCCAGTGGATTCGCTGATACTCATCGTGACCAATGTCCCCGCCCGTCGGGTCCTCCGCTGCTCGGGGCGCCAAGAGCCAGGCTCGCAACCCTCGAAGCAAACAGGACTTCGCGAAAGGTCTTCGTTTAGGAGTCGAGCGTCAAGGTTCGGCAACCTCGGCCGTCCGAAGCCTCATCGGGTTCCCGAAGGATCGAAAGGTACGTCGGACTGGACGCCGGGCGAAGCCAGCTCACGCCGCCACCCCCGCCGACGCTCGGCGCGTCGAGGACAGGCCAATCCCTGACGGATCGGGCCGGACTGGGCCCGACGGGCGGATGCGGGATTGGCGGGGGGACGGGCACGAGGCCGAGGCCGCTCCGGCGGGCGTCCCGTGAAAACAAGGACGCGGCCGAGGTTTCGACCGTACACTCACATTCTACAGCGGCCGCGCGTGAGCGGCGAACAAAATCTCCCCGGTTCTCCCCAAATTCTTGCGCGACTGGACGTTCGGCGCACCCCTTCAGCGCGGGCCGCCGGAGATCCGGAGCAGGACCTTGCCGCGACGGCCGGTCACCTCCGCCGCGCGGACCGCCTCGACGATCGACCCGAGCGGGAACTCGCCGCCGGACTCCGTGGCGAGGACGCCGTTGCGGATCAGGTTGCTGATCTCGCGGAACAGGAGGACCATCAGGACCTTGTTCCGGGCCGCGGCCCAGTGGCCGAGGTAGAACCCCTCGACGACCCGCTTCGCGGCGATCATCCGCCTCGTGTCGATCTCCAGGGGCTTGTAGTCGAGCGTGCCGTAGACGAGCATCCGCCCGTCGTCGCCCAGGGAGTCGAAGACGCCGGTGCCGGTCGCCCCGCCGACGGGGTCGATGGCGTGGAGGACACCCTGCTTGCCGACGATCGCCCGGACCTGCTCGCCGATCGGGCCGTCGCTCGACGAGATCACGGCATCGGCGCCGAGCCGCTTCAGCTCATCGATCGCCTCGGGGCGGCGGACGACGTTGATCGTCCGGAACCCGTCGTGCTGGCCGAGCTTGATGATCATCCGGCCGAGGGTCGAGCCGGCGGCCGACTGGAGCAGCCAGGCCCCCTTGGGCACCTTCAGGACGTGGCGGATCATCGCCAGGGCCGTGCCCGGGTTGATGAAGAACGAGGCGACCTGGTCGTCGGGCAGGTCGGACGAGACCGGGACCACCCGGAGCGCGGGCATGATCACCTGCTCGGCCCAGGCCCCCCCCGCCTGTCCGAGCAGGGCGACCCGCCGGCCAACCAGAAGCTTGCCGACCGACCCGGGGCCGGCCTCCTCGACGATGCCCACCCCCTCATAGCCCGGCGTGAACGGGAGCGTCGGCAGGACGCCGTACTTCCCCCGGACCGTCAGGAGGTCGGACGGGTTGATCGGGCTGGCGATCACCCGGACCCGGACCTCGCCACGGCCCGGCTTCGGGTCGGGCATCTCGGCGACCTTGAGGACGTCGGCGGGCTCGCCGAATTGCTCGAACCGGATGGCCTTCATGCGATCGGAGTTCCTGAGGGGGGAGGCCCGCCCCGACGGCCCCTCGGAGGCTGACCGGCCGGGCTCGGGTCGGCTATCATAATCGGCTCGGGTCGACGACGATACCCGCCCGGGGCCGGCACCTCCGGGACGCCCCGTACTCGCACCGCACAGGACCCGCCCGATGAGCGACGACCCGCTGGTTTCCGCCGACTGGCTGGAAGAACACCTGGACGACCCCGGGGTCCGGGTCCTCGACATCCGGGGATACGTCGCGACCCGCCCGGCCTCGCCCGGGGTCGAGGAGGCCACCTACCGCGGGGCCCCCGAGGAATACCAGGCCGGCCACATCCCGGGCGCCGTCTTCGTCGACTGGACCACGGACATCGTCGACCTCGACGACCCCGTCCCGGCTCAGGTCGCCGGCCCGGAGCGGTTCGCGAAGGCGATGGCGGCGCGCGGGGTGGGCGACTCGACCCGCGTCGTCGCCGTCGACCACATGGGCGGGCAGTTCGCCACCAGGCTCTGGTGGGCCCTGACCTACTACGGCCACGACCGGGTCAGCGTCCTCGACGGCGGCTGGAACCGCTGGGTCGAGGAGGGGAGGCCGACCGAGGATGGCGCCGTGGAGGTCCCCCCGGCCTCGTTCACCCCCCGGCCGAGGCCGAGCCTCCGGACGACCGCCCCCGAACTCCTCGGCCGGCTCGTCGAGCCGGGACTCCAGCTCGTCGACGCGCGCGACTCGGGGCAGTTCACCGGCAAGCGGCGTCGAGGCGCCCGGGGCGGCCACATCCCCGGGGCCAGCAACGTCCCCCGCGAGGCCTTCTTCGCCCCCGAGGGCGGCTTCCGCCCGCTCGAAGAGATCCGAGTCGAGATCGAGAAGTTCGGCCTCAGGCCCAACTCCCCGGTCGTCGCCTACTGCAACGGAGGGGTCGCGGCGACCGTCGTCCTGTTCAACCTCGCCCGGCTCGGCTTCCCCGACCTGTCCAACTACGACGGCTCGTGGAACGAGTGGGGCGAGCGCCCGGACCTGCCGACCGAGACTTGATGCTGCGCCGCCGAGAGGGACAATTCGCTGTTTCGAGGGGCCAATCCGCCATAAAGTATCCTCGGAGTGGCCCATTCCCGGGCGGCAACCCAGAGACCGGAGCGAAGCATGGCAGAGCTCGGCAACGAAGACGCATTGATCGCCAATCTCCGAGGCAAGGGAGAGTCCACGACTCCGCTCAAGGACCTGGTCAAGACCTTGCCGCTCCGCGTCCTCTCGCCGGCCGACTGGGACCACTGGACGACCAAGGGCCACGTCGTCGTCAAGGACGCGGTGCCACGCGAAAACCTGAGCCGGCTGGTCGACCTGCTCTGGGAATTCCAGGAGATGGACCCGAACGATCCCGAGACCTGGTACCGGCCGCAGCTCCGCCACAACGAGATGACGGCCCTGAACAACAGCGGGATGGTGGAGATCTACAACCACCAGCACCTCTGGGACAACCGGCAGCACCCCCGCCTCTACGACGCGTTCGTCGACATCTGGGACCGGGAAGACCTCTGGGTCAAGATCGACCGCGCCAACCACAACCCGCCGAACCGCGGCGTCCGCGAGTTCAACGGGTTCATCCACTGCGACATCGACACCTCGCTCGTCCCGCTGCCGATCAACGTCCAGGGCGTCCTCTCGCTGGTCGACACGGACCCCGAGATGGGCGGATTCCAGTGCGTGCCGGAGCTGTTCCGGACGCTCGAAGAGTGGATCAAGGCCCAGCCCGAAGGGCGCGACCCCTGGGCCCCCGACACGACCGGCTTCGAGGTCGTCGACGTCTCGATGAAGGCGGGCGACCTGCTCATCTTCAACAGCCTCCTGCCGCACGGCATCCGCCCCAACCGGTCCGCCGATCGCGTGCGGATGGCGCAATACATCACGCTCCGGCCGGCGGAGGAGTCCAACGCCGAGTTGCTCGATTGGCGCATCCGCTCGTGGCGCGACCGCGAGGCCCCGCAGGGCCACGCCTTCCCGGGCGATCCCCGCGATTGGGAGCGGACGCGCCACGAGCGGGCGGAATTGACGCCGCTCGGCGAGAAGCTGCTCGGCCTCCGGAGCTGGTACGCGTAACCCGCCCAGCCTCTCTTCAGCCCTGCACGACGCAGCAGATATGCGGCAGGGATCGCGGCTCGGCGGCGGAATTTCCCGAAACGCCTTGCCCTAATGCTTGCCCTGGTGCAGATTGGACGAGGTCGCGGCCTGATGATGGGTCGCGACCGATCCCGGTCCGTTCTCCGCGATCTTCGACAATCCAAGGGAGGTCCGAGCATGGGAGACAAGGCGCCGAAGGACAAGGAAAAGAACAAGAAGAAGAAGGAGGCCGCGGTCACCAAGAAGGCGACGACGGCCAAGCCGGCCGCGGCGGCCCCGGCGAAGTCGGACAAGAAGTGACCTGAACCCGCGTCCGAGCCGGAGGGCGGTCGAGCCCCGGGAAGCCGGCTCGGCCGCCCGGCCTCACCCTCGCCTCGGGTCGCGACCGGCCCGGAGTTCCGCCTGGGCGGCGAGCAGGCTCCGGGTCGTCAGGGCCACCGTGAACGGGTGGCCCGGCACGGCATGCTGAGGGTCGGAAAGCTGCCAGGCCAGGCTCAGGGCCGGCTCGCTCAGGCGATCCTGCCCCGAGGCCGACCAGAACGAAGCCATCCAGAGCAGCATCCGCCGATAATGCTCGAGCCGGCCGATCAGCCGATGCTCGAACAGGTAGCGGTAGGCGCCGGCGTCCCTCTTGGGGTCGGGAGGCGCCTCTCCGGAGCGGAGCGCGATCTCCTCGGCCAGGTCGTAGGTCATGCCCGAATCGTCGACCCAGTCGGTCAGGGCGTCGAGGATCAGCCAGGACGGCTCGGGGGCCATCGTCAGCGTCCGACCCGCCAGGCCGGGGTCGCCGGCCAGGCCCGCGAACGGTCGGGGGCGGAAGCCCGGCCCGGCGGTCCGCTCCAGCCAGTAGCGGAGGACCGGGTTCGTCTCGGGCCCGCAGAGCATCAGGCTCCCGCCGAGCAAGCCCGCGGCCAGTTCGGGGGCATCCTCGACCACCTCGCGCCCCTCGTCCGAGCCGAACTCCTCGAACATCCGCGAGGCCGAGCCCGGGTCGTCGTCGACCTGGCCGGCCACCTCGACGACCCCCCGCCAGACGTCGCAGCCGAACGACGCGACGACCCACTTCCCCCGGTCCCTCGACGCCAGGACGATCGTCCCCCGGCCCGACCCGTCGAGGGCCGTGACCAGGCTCCCCACCGCCTCGGGCCGGGGCCGCCTCGGCCCTTCCAGGGCCAGGGCGATCAGGCTTTCGGCATTCGGGCCGAGCCGCTGGGCGGATCGATCCCGGACCGAGGCGTCGGGGTGGTCTCGGGCGAGCTCGGCCCAGGCCATCCGGTGCTCGTCGTCGTCGTGGCCCCCGATCAGGGCATTGATCGCCGCCCGGCGGGTGGTCGGGTCGTGGGCGTGGCCGAGCACCCTGAGGAACGAGACCAGGCCGGGCCCGGTGGCCAGGTCGGCGAGGCCGGCGATGATCTCGGCGCGGACCTCCGGCTCGACCGCTCCGATCCCCTGGAGCGCCACCCACGAACCGTCGGGGTCTTCTTCGAGCTGCGCCGCCAGGGTCCCCAGCGGGTCTTCCGACTCGAACGTCTCGTTGAGGTCGTCCCACCACTCGGCCAGGTCGGGGTGATCTTCGAGGACGCCCGAGGCGTCGAGGAGCGAGAGCGCCTCCCAGGCCCGCTCGGGGGGGAGGCCGGGCTGGTCGTGGAGGGCTTGGGCGAGGTCGTCGATCAGCTCGGGCGTGGCGTACGCCTCGACCAATCGGAGGATCGCCTCGCCGTCGGCCCCGCCGAGGCGGCCCAGTCGGTCGCGGACGGCGAGCCTGAGCCGCTCGACCGGGAACCGCTCGACCAAGCGGGCGAGGGCCGCGTCCCTCGCGGCTTCGTCCCACTCGCGGTGGTCGCGGAGGGCGTCGAGCATGCCTTCGGGCGTGTCGCTCGGCGATGGGTCGTCCATGTCCGTCCCCGGATCGATGCGGTTCGGCGATGCCCGGCCGGGCCCAACCTTGACAAACCGCCGCCTCGGGTTCAAGGCCGATTCGGCGCGGTCAAGCTTCCGAAGGCGGGTCCAGGCCCTTCCGGCTCGGCGGCTCGATCGCGACGGACCCGGGCCAGGACAGGTCGATCTCGGCTTCCAGGGTCGCCTGCTCGGCCAGATCGGGGTCGATCTCGGCGAGGAACCGGCTGGGCCGGGCGATCACGCTGGACCCCCGACCGCCGCGCTGCATGGTCAGGGGGTAGGTCAGGTAGAGCTCGTCCATCGCCCGGGTCACGGCGACGTAGAAGACCCGGCGCTCTTCCTCCTCGCCGCCGACTTCCCCCAGGGACCGGGCGCCGGGGAAGCTGTCCTCGACTAGCCTGGGCACGAACACCCGCGACCATTCGAGCCCCTTGGCCTGGTGGATCGAGCTGAGGACGAGGTGGTCGGCCGGCTCCTCGGCCCCGAGGCTGTCGACGCCGTAGACGTCGCCCGCCAGCAGGAGGTCGGCGATCATCCGCTCCAGGCTGTCGTACCGCGAGGCGAGCACGGCCATCTGCTCGACGTCGGCGATCCGGTTCTCGGGCCGCTCGTAGCGGGCGCGGATGGTGTCGGGGTATCCACCCTGGAGGATCGCGGCGATCGCGGCGGCGGGGTGGGCCTCCGGCCTGGTCGCCTCGACCTTGCGGAGGTCGGCCACGAAGCCGGCGAAGAACCCCTTGGTCTTGGTCGGGACCAGGGCCATCGTCTCGGCCGTCGCCAGGGCCTTGAGCGGCTCGGCCTGGCCGATCAGCCGCGAGCAGAGGGCCGAGGCCTTCGCCGGGCCGACCCCCTGGAGCAGGAGCAGGAGCCGCCGCCAGGCCGGCTCGTCGCGCGGGTTGACCAGAATCCGGAGGTAGGCCAGGACATCCTTGATGTGCGCCTGCTCGAAGAACCGGAGGCCGCTCCGGACCGTGTACGGGACCCCCCGCGCGACCAACTCGGCCTGGAGCAGGATGCTGTCGTGGTGGTTCCGGTAGAGCACCGCCATCCTGGCCAGCGAGACCCCCTGCTCTTGCAGTTCGAGGATCTGCTGGGTCAGGAAGTCGGCCTCCTCGTGCGGGTCGCTCGCCGGCACGACCAGGGGCTTCGGGCCGGGCCCTCGGGCCGAGACGAGGGTCTTGGGGAACCCGGACTCGTTGTGCGCGATCGAGGCGTTGGTGAAGGCGACGATCTCGGGCGTCGACCGGTAGTTCGTCTCCAGCCGGAAGATGTTCGTGCCCGGGTTCCGGTCGGGGAACTTGAGGATGTTGTCGTAGTTCGCCCCGCGGAACTTGTAGATCGACTGGGCGTCGTCGCCGACGGCGGTCAAATTCCCGGCCCCTTCGCGGGCGATCGTCTCGACGAGCCCGGCCTGGACCCGGTTGGTGTCCTGCATCTCGTCGATCAGGAGGTGCTTGAACATCCGCGCTTGCAAGGCCCGCTGCTCGGGGAACTCGACGAGGAGCCGGGCCCACTGGCCCAGCAGGTCGTCGTAGTCCATGCAGTTCGCGGCCTTCTTGCGGATCGCGTAGGAGGCGGCGGCGGCCTCGATCTGTGGCAGCCACTCCTCCCACTCCGGGTTCCGGGCGAGGACCACGTCCTTCAAGGGGGCCTGGATGTTGAACGCCAGGCTGATCAGGTGCTGGATGGTCGACGGCTTGGGGGCCATCCGGCCGGTGCCGACCATCCCGGCGTCCTCGACGGCCAGTCGGACGAGGTCGAGCTGGTCCTCGCCGTCGAGGATCGTGAAGTTCGGACCGTAGCCGAGCACGGCGGCCGACTTCCGCAAGATCCGGTTGCCCACGTGGTGGAACGTCCCGGCCCAGAGCTTGGCCGCCCTCGGCCCGATCAGGGTTTCCAGGCGGGCGGTCATCTCGCGGGCCGCCCGGCGGGTGAACGTGACCAGGAGGATCGACTCGGGCGGGACCCCCTTGGCGATCAGGTAGGCGACCCGGTAGGTGATCACCCGGGTCTTGCCCGAGCCGGGGCCGGCGAGGATCAGGTTGAACCCGTCCGGCGCCGACGCCGCCCGGAGTTGCTCGGGGTTGAGGTCGGCGGCGAACCGGGCGGCGAGCCGTTCGTCGCCGGGCTTCTGGAGGCGGATCTTGCGCATGCTTGGGGCCGCTCCGGGCTGGGCGATCAGGCTGGCCTATGCCGATCCGGCGGGGTCCATTATAGTCCGCCCGACCGCCCACCCCTCAATTCTTTCCCAGGTCGGGACTCGCCAGCCGGCCAGGAGGGCCGATACGATGTCGACGATGGAGGAATCACTCGCCACCCGGATCATCCGCGAGCCGAGCGTCCGCCTCGTCGGCCGCCTGACGATCGACGAGACCGAGCTCGCCGGCTTCCTCGAAGACGAGGGGGTCGCCACCTGGAAGACCGACGCCGACGTCGCGGCCGAGAAGCTCGTCGAGGTCGCCGGCCGGCTCTGCTACAAGAGCTACGCCAGGCCCAGGCCCGGCGGCAACGCGGCGTATCTGGGCCACATCCTCGAGGTCGGCCACGGCTCGGTCATCGAGCACGCCGTCTTCAACTTCATCATCACCGGCGTCTCGCGGTCGTTCACGCATGAGCTGGTCCGACATAGGGCTGGATGGGCGTACAGTCAGCGTTCGCAGCGGTTCGTCGACGAGCAGGATTGCTCGTTCGTCGAGCCCGACCCGATCGCCGCCGACCCCGAGCTGCACAGGATCTGGCTCGAAGCGGTCGAGGCTTCGCACGCGGCCTACGCACGGCTGGCCGAAGGGCTCGCCGCCCGCTTCGGGGACATCGAGGACAAGACCCTCCGCCGCAAGAAGGCCCGCGAGGCCGCGCGGAGCGTCCTGCCCAACGCGACCGAGACCCAGATCTTCGTGACCGCCAATGCCCGGGCCCTCCGACACTTCATCGAGGCCCGCGCCGACGCCTCGGCCGACGCCGAGATCCGCAAGGTGGCGATCGCGATGCTCAAGATCCTCCAGGCCGAGGCCCCGAACCTTTTCGGGGATTACGCCCTGTCGGACCTGCCCGGCGGCGGCCAAACGGCCAGCACGCCGCACCGCAAAGTCTGACCGGATCAAGACATCCATGTCATTTCCCCGAAATCCTCCCAACAGGCATGGACGATCGGGTGGGAGCGGGTTATCCTCAGATGGAGTGATGCACCCGCTCCCCCGTCCGACCCCTTTCACCGCCGATCAAACGGTCGTGATCGAGTCTCGTGCGCCCCACGGATCATCCAGTCGCGTCGAATCCCTCCCATCGACGGCACCCGGCCTCGCCCCTGCCCGACCGGGCGATCGACCCCCTTCTTCCCGGACCTGCCGGGCCGGAACCCAGGCTGCGAGCCTCCGGCCGCCTCGACCCCCCGCCGACCTCCCGAGCGATCGTCATGAGCACGGCCGAACGCACCCATTCCGGCGTCCTCGAGATGCACCCAAAGGGTTACGGATACTTGCGCGATCCGGCCCGCAATTATAAAGTAAATGCCACCGATGTAATCGTCGGCACCCCTTTGTTATCCCGATTCCACCTCCGTCAAGGCGTGAGGCTGACCGGGCTGGTCGACGAGGCGAAGCGCGGCGAGGGGCCCCGGCTCTCCGAGCTGACCGAGATCGAGGGGAAGACGCCCGAGCAGTATCTCGGGCTCCGGGGGTTCGACGAGCTGACCGCGATCGACCCCCACGCCACGATCCGCCTGGAAACCGGGCCCGAGCCGATGGGCATGCGGGTCATGGACCTGCTGACCCCGATCGGCAAGGGCCAGCGCGGGCTGATCGTCGCGCCGCCCCGGACGGGCAAGACCATCCTGCTCCAGCAGATGGCCGCCGCCGTGGCCAAGAACCACCCCGAGATGACCCTGTTCGTCCTCCTGATCGACGAGCGGCCCGAGGAAGTGACCGAGATGCGCCGGACGGTCCGGGGCGAGGTGATCGCCTCGTCCTCCGATCACGCCATCGAGGAGCACATCCGCCTGGCCCAGCTCGCCGTCGACCGCGCCAAGCGGATCGCCGAAGGTGGCGGCGAGGTCCTGATCCTGCTCGACAGCCTGACCCGCCTGGCCAGGGCGTACAACAAGGGGTCCAACTCCGGCCGGACCATGTCGGGCGGGATGGACATCAAGGCCCTCGACATCCCCAAGCGACTCTTCGGAGCCGCCAGGACGTTCGAGGAGGGCGGCTCGCTGACGGTCCTGGCCACCTGCCTGGTCGACACCGGCAGCCGGATGGACGAGCTGATCTTCCAGGAGTTCAAGGGGACCGGCAACATGGAGGTCGTGCTCGACCGCCGGCTGGCCGACCGCCGGGTCTACCCCGCCATCGACATCCAGCAATCCGGCACCCGCAAGGAAGAACGCCTGCTCGAACCCGAGGCCCTGTCGCGGATCACCCTGCTCCGGCGGACCCTCGCCGGGATGAAGCCGGTCGAGGCGATGGAGGGCCTGGTCCGCCAGATGGCCAAGACCCAGAGCAACGCCGAGTTCCTCGCCAAGATCGGCCTGTCGCAGAAGGACCGTTGAGCCGCTCGGGGCTCAATCGAGCGGCCTGATCCGGATCTCGCGGAACCGGATCGGCTTGCCCTCCGACTGCCAGGCGATCGGCCCACGGGCGGGGTCGGGTCGGACCCCTCGGGCGACCTCGACCCCGTTGAGCAGGCTGACGATCGTGCCGCCCTTGCTCGTGATCTCGGAGCGGTTCCACGAGCCGACCGGCTTGATCGCCCGCCGCTGGGCCGTCGGGTCCGAGGTGCCCTCGAACCGGGCGTCTCCCAGGGGGAAGATCGACCCCGGGTCGGCCTGGGCGAGCTGGACCTCGACCCCCTTCGGCCAGACGGCCAGGGGCGGGCTGACCTGGAGGATCACGCCGCTGTTGCCCCGGAACCGGGCGTCGTCGGCCAGGTCGTCGGGCCGCTCGAACATCCACTCGAAGCTCAGGGCGAAGTCGCGATACTGAGCACGGGTCGCGAACAGGCCGAACGGCTTGCCCGTCAGCCGGACCTCGCCCCCCTCGACCTGGATCGAACCCGGCCCGATCCCGAACAGCTCGAACTGGTTCGGGTCGTCGCCCCGGACCACGGGATCGCCCCGGTCGTCGACCCGGCCCGAGGCCAGGGTGATCGTCGAGGCCAGGATCAGCAGGGTGGCGAGCGGACGAATCATCGCAATCCTCATCGCGGGCCGGGCGACCAGCACGGCCCGATTCTAACGCAATCCGCCGAGGATGTCGCGTCCCGCCCGGGGGCCTGGTGCGGCGGGACATCTTGTCGCCCAGGTGGCTCCCCGGTAGGCTATCAAGTGAGGACCCCGAGGTTTCCCCAGCCTCAACCCTTCGCCCTTCTCAACCCAGGACGAGACGCCATCCGGGAGCGTGCGCATGGCCGAACCCGATGAGCCCCGACGCTTCGAGCCGACGCCCCCGCGCTATCTCCCGCGTCTCTGGAAAGATGCCCCCGCACCCGAGCCGGCCGCGCCCGAGCCCCTGCCGAACAAGAAGCGGAAGCGGCGCGAGGCGGAGGCGGAAGCCAGGAAGGCCAAGGGGAAGGCGAAGCCCTCGAAGAAGAAGGGAGGCGACTACGACGACGGCACGGGGGCGACCAAGCTCGAAGAGACGCCGGTCCTCGACACCTACGAGACCCGCCAGCGCGTCCGCTGGATCATCGGGTCCACCCTCGGCGCCTTCGGCCTCCTCGGCCTGGTCCTGGCCCTGCGCGCGTTCCGGAGCGGTCAGGGCATCGATGCGACCCCTTCGCCCGAGGTGGCCGTCGAGGCCAAGCCACCGGCCAACGCCCGGCCCAGCCCCGAGCAGGAGGCCAACGTCCTCGTCGAGAATGCCCGCCAGGCCGACAAGGTGGGCCGGACCCAGGTGGCCGTCGAGACGCTGACCAAGGTCGCCAAGGTCTACCAGGGGACGACCGCCGCCAGGCTCGCGATGGAGGCGCTCGATCGCAACCGCCGATCGCTGCCCCTCTTCGGCGTCGGCCCGGCCGACCAGGCCACCGGCCCCAAGCCGCCGCCCGAGTCGAAGCAGGCGAAGGCGATCCCGCCCCCCCCGCCCGCCCTGCCGCCCAAAGTTGCCCCCGGGGGGGCCATGCCCCTGGCTGTCGGGCCCAACCCGCCCAAGGAGGACCCCGCGGCCGAGGCCGCGCCCGGGGCCGGGGCCAAGGTCGAGCCGGCGGTCGTCGCCAAGCCGCTCCCCTCCGGGTTCCACCCCAAGCCGGGGACGGCGGTGCACCCGTCGGGCTGGCCGATGCAGATCCTCTGCGATCGCGACAACGCCCCGATGGTCCTGGTCCCGGGGACCGTCTTCCTGATGGGCCGCGATGACGGCGAGTCGTCCGAGCGGCCCGCGCACAAGGTCAAGCTCTCGGCCTATTACATCGACGTCCACGAGGTCACGGTCGGTCAGTTTCAGCAATACCTCGGCGAGACCAACCGGCCGGCGCCGGGCAAGTCGGACGCTCCCGGCAGCGACCTGCCCGTCGTCGGGATCACCGCCCGCGAGGCGAAGGCGTATTGCAACTGGGCGAACCGGCGTTTGCCGACCGAGGCCCAGTGGGAGCTGGCCGCCCGATCGGCCGACGGCCGGGTCTCGCTCTGGAGCGGCGAGCCGCCCCGCAAGGACCCCGCCAAGGGGTCGAGAACGATGGAGCCGGTGATGTCGCTCCCGGCCGACCAGTCGGCTTGCGGCGCCTTCGACATGGGCGGCAACGCCTGGGAGTGGACCGGGGACTGGTTCGACGCCCAGTATTACAACCAACTCCCGCCGCTCCTGAGCGACCCGACCGGCCCCTCGCAAGCCCGGATCAAGGGCCAGGTCGCGGTCCGAGGGTGCTCCAAGCTAGGCATCCTGACCGAGCGCGAGGGGGTCCGGATCGACGCCAAGCCGCCCTACCTCGGCTTCCGGGGCGCCCTGCCGGTCGACCTCGCCCCGGCCGCCGCGACGAACCCTCGATCGCCGGCCCCGAACGCTCCGAACTCGGGCGAGATCCCCTTCTAAACGGCGACGGCCGCCGCCCGGATGCATCCGGGCGGCGGCCGTCGGTCTGATCAGGTTGTTGCTCGCGGCTCAGGGCTCGTTCGAGTTGAACTGGGCGCCGACGACCTTGGCGATCTTCTGGCGAAGCTCGTCGAAGTGGGCGCGGCAGGTGTCGTCGAGCTGGACGTCCTTGGAGTCGAGGGCCTTGCCGATCCGCTCGCCGATCTCCTTCATGTGGAGCCTGGCCAGGCTCCGGGCGTCGGCGGGGTAGGTGCCGGGGCCGCCCCCGAAGCTGAAGAGGATGAACGGGAAGGCGTCGCCGGCGGCGGGCCGACGGTCGCCGAGGACGATCGTGGCGAGGCGGCGGAGATACTCGCGCTGGAGGTTGCGGCGGATCGTCGAGCAGCCGACGGTGGCCGGCTTGCCATCGGTCGTGGGGACGACGGTCAGCTCGCGGAACACGCCATCGGTCAAGGTCCGGAAGACCTCGGCGACGGCGAGGGGCTTGGTCCCCGGGTCGGCCTGGATCTCCTGGTTCTGGAGCCGGGTCAGGGTCGAGGCGTTCAGGCAGTGGGCCAGGGCGACCTTCTGGATCCCCAGGACCCGGTCGTTGATCGAGACGTCCATCGATCGCGACGCGCCGACGGCCCCGCTGTCCCAGTGCTCGCCGGCGAGCTTGCGGAGCAAGGCGGGAGAGAACTGGAACGACTTGTCGGCGAAGATGTTGTCGACCAGGAAGGCGAGCGAGGCCCGCTGCTTTTCGCCGGGAACCGGGATGATCGGGTCGCGGGCGTCCTTGTCCCCCTTGTGGTCGCGGGCGATCGACTGGCCGCCGACGAAGGACGAGACCAGGTCGGCCGCGTTGCCAAACTCGTTCATCAGCACCGAGAAGGCGACGCGGGCCCTCGACCAGGGCTCGCCGTCCTTGACGACCTTGGCGTCGAGCTCCTTGAGCAGTTGCGAGGCCAGGGTCGTCCGATCCTGGGCGTACCGGCAGGGGTCGGAGCCGAGGTCGTAGACGTTGACCTGCGGGTCGTGGCTCATCATCAGGTCGGAGTCGGTGGCGAAGACCAGGTCATGCTCGGGGGCCCGGGAGGCGATCTTCTTGAGGTCGCCCGACTCGTCGCCCATTGATTCTTTGTAGGCGTATTCGATCGCCCAGTAGTCGTAGGGGCCGATCGTGGTCGAGACGAAATCCCCCTGCTTCTGCCCCTTGGGGGCGAGGTTGAGCGGGGTATAGTCCATCACGCTGCCGGTGAGCCCCTTGACCCGGGTGATCTCGGTGTTCTGGATCTGGTCGGCGTCGAGCATCGTGCTCGCCTTGAAGTTGTGCCGCAGGCCGAGCGAGTGGCCGACCTCATGCATCACGACTTCCTTGATCAACTGGCCGATCAGCTCCTCGGGCAGCTTGGCCTCGGGATCGGCCTTGACGGCCTCGGCCATCACGAGCGAGGCCAGGCCCAGCTCCGACTGCATCCCGGCGGCGAACCGGCACGACGCCCGCTGGCCGTTCGCCAGCCGCTGGAGCAGTTCGCGACGGACGCCCGACCACTCGGCCGGGACCAGCGACAGCTCGCGGTCCCCCTCGCGGACTTCGAGGCCGGAGTCGACCTGGCCGTACCCCCGCTTGATCGCCAGGGTCGGGCTGATCACCTCGCCCATCTCCAGGAGGCTGGGCACCCCGCCGGGGGTCGAGGCGACCGGCGGGTTGCCGGTCAGGACGGCGTACTCGTTCTTCCAGGCCTTGACCCACGAGGCGTCGAAGATGACGTCGCCGTCGATGATCTCGCCGGTCATCGGGTTGGACCGGAGGCCGGACATGGCGAAGGTCTGGTTGGTGGTGATCCACCGGAACGTGCAGTAGTTGATGTCCTCGGGGTCGAAGTCGTCCCGCCCGGCTTCCTGCCAGCGGACGGCGATGGCGTCGCGGTAGCCGATCTTCTCGAACGCCTTGTTCCACTCGCGGATGCCGTCCTCGACGTAGGAGCGGTACTCGACGGGTACGGTGTCCTCGATGTACCAGACGATCTGCTTGCGGGGCGGCGACATCTTGGCCCGGGGGTCGGCCTTCTCCAGCCGCCAGCGGTTGATGTAGCGGGCGTAGGTGTTTTCCGGGTCATTGATGCTGAAGTCTTTGGTGGCGTTGAGGAAGTGGCCCACCCGGTCGTCGGCCGCCCTGGGGCGATAGCCCATGTCCGGGGGCTTGACCAGGCTGTAGTGGAGGACCAGGGTCACCCCTCGGTTGTCGATAACGCCGTCGGCCCCCGACCGCATCGAGCCGCCCGCGCCGCCGAAGGTGGCCTGGACCTCGAGCTCGAGGTTGTTGGCGAACGTCTTGACCTTGTGCCAGTTGGTCCGGCTCCGGTCGAGGTAGCCGAGGGGCAGTTGGGCGAAGTTGGTGAAGAAGATGTCGGACAGGTCGATGAGGACGCTCATCCCGCCGCCCGGGTTGAGGCTGACGATCGGCAGGGCCATCAGGATCGAGTCGGAGTAGTTCTGCCGGACCGCCTTCTCGATCGGCGTGCCCGAAGGCGCCTTGACGTGGATGTTCTTGCGGATGAGCTGGACCTTGTCGCCGACCCGGTGGAACGTGACGACCCACTCGTCGCCGAAGTTGAGCGGGTTGCCGGCCATCGTCAGCCCCCGGGCGATCGTGATCGGCACCAGCAGGGGCGAGTCGAACTGGTAAGGCTTGATCTCCGCGTAGAGGTGCTCATCCTTCTGGAACAGGGAGAAAAGGCCGTCGTGCCGCGTGGCGTTCGCCGTGACCTCGGCGAAGTTCCGGTACTTCTGCGGGTCGTTCGAGTCGGACGACCCGCCCGAGCCGCCCATGAACCGGGACCGGAACGAATCCAGGTCCAGGTTCGTCGTCGCGGCATTCGGCGCGAGGGCGGCGGAGGCCGGCTTGTCCTGGGTTTGGGCGGGTGCGGGAGTTATCGATCCGAGGAAGATCAGACCGGTCGTGAGCCCCAGCGCGAGGGCAATTCGAGGCGGCATGGTGGATCTCCGAGGTGAGCAAGGCGGGCGGTGCGAGCGGGATGGGTTCGGCGAGGTTGATCGGTGCGTCCTCGACACCCGGAAGGGCGGGGCGAAGACTGGGGGCGATTTTGCAATTTCGCCATCACCATTTCATCGTGTCCAATCCGTGAAGGACACACAAGGGGCCGCGTTTGCGAATTCGGGCCGGTCGCGCCGACCTTCCGGGTCGCTCCGGCCGCGACGGTCGGGCGGCTCGTTCAGGACTGCCGACCCTGATCCAGGAACCAGCGCACCGAGCGGTCGATGCTTTCCTGGTTGCCGAGCGCCGGGGTCCAGCCCAGCTTCGTCCGGGCCTTCTCGGTGCTGTACGAGACCGAACGGCCCATCAGCCAGGTGGCGTAGCGGGTGATCAGGGGCGGACGCTTCCGGCCCGAGGCCCGGCCGATCGCTTCGAGCAGGAAGCCGACGCCGAAGACGCCCGTATACGACAGGCTCCTCGACGGCGGTCGGGCCCCGCAGGCCCTGGCGAAGAGGTCGAGGAACTCTCGCTGGGTGATCTGCCCCTGATGGGTGATGTTGTAGGCCTGGCCGACGGAACCGGGGTCGCGGGCGGCGAGGATCGCGGCATCGGCGACGTTGCCGGCGTAGATCGCGCTCAACGGGTTGTCGCCCCGGCCGATCAGGGGGACCTTGCCCGTCTGGAGCCGGCCGACGAGCCGCTTGAGCGTCGTCCGGTCGCGCTCGCCGTAGAGCCAGCTCGGGCGGATCACGGTCAGGGGGAACTCCCCCCGGTCGTGGAACGCCCAGAGGATCTGCTCGCACTCGACCTTGCTGCGGGTGTAGTAGTCCCAGAGCGGCCAGAGCCGCCGGCCGAGGGGGGCGGCCTCGTCGACCGGCGCCCCCCCTTCGACCGGGTGCCCGTAGGCGCTGGTGGAGCTGATGTGGAGGAAGCGGCCGACCTTGTGGCGGGCCGCCGCCCCGGCCAGGTTGGTCGTGGCGTCGAGGCATCCGGTCTGGAACTCGGCCCAGGTCCCCCAATCGCCGACCTTGGCCGCGCAGTGATAGACGGTGCCGACTCCCGCGACCGCCCGATCGAGGGAGTCGGGGTCGGTCAGGTCCCCCGTGGCCAGCTCGACGCCGAGCGATTCGAGGAAGCGGGTGTCGGAGCCGACTCGGACCAGGGCGCGGACCGGCTCGCCCGAGGCGACCAGGCGCTCGGCGATGTGGCTCCCGAGGAGCCCCGTCGCGCCGGTGACCAGGATCGGCGTTCGGCCGGCGGCGGTGGGCAAGGCGGTGCTCCGCGGGGTGCCGACCTATCGAGGTATGGCCGATGGACTGCCCCGGCGACCGGGAAAGTCAAGTGGCCTCGAAAAAACGTCGGGAAGATCCAGGGGGGGGGCGTCCCCTTGTCATTATGCCGCATTCGAGCGGATTGCGGCGGCCATAGACGGCGATTCGGTCACTGGGCCCCAACCACCGGAACCACCATGCCGGAAGAAACGATCGACCCGGGTCTGCTCGAACAGACCAAAACGCAGATCCGCAAGCTGGTGGCCGAGATCGCCGAGCTGGCCGAGTCGGATATCCAGCCCAACGAGTTCTACGGCGAGTTCCTCAACCGGGCCGTCGCCGCCGTCGCCGCCTCGGGCGGGGCGCTCTGGCTGCTCGACGGCAAGGGGGGGATGAAGCTCCAGCAGCAGTTGGAGTTCCGCCTCACCGGCCTGCTCGACGGCCGGGTCCGGACCCAGCCGCACGACGCGCTGCTCGGCTGCATGATCCAGGCCTCGCAGGCCACGATCATCCCGCCGGGCGCCGCGGTCGAGGGGGTGCCCAACGCCGGCAACCCGACCGGGTTCGCCCTGATCATCGCGCCTCTGACCGTCGACAAGCAGGTCGTCGGGCTGGTCGAGATCCTGATGGACCCGAACCGGCGGGCGGCCCAGCAGAAGAGCACGCTCCGGTTCGTCGGCGACCTCTGCGACCTCGCCGGGCAGTACCTCAAGAATCGCCAGATGCGGCAGATGATGTCGCAGCAGCGGCTCTGGAACCAGTTGGAGACGTTCACGCACGGCATCCACGGCTCGCTCGACATGAAGGAGGCCTGCTTCGCCGTCGCCAACGACGGTAAGCGCCTGGTCGGCTCGGACCGGCTGAGCGTGGCGCTCAAGGTCGGCGGCCGGACGATGATCGAGGCCGTCAGCGGCCAGGAGGTCGTCGAGCAGCGGGCCAACCTGATCCGCGAGATGACCCGGCTCTGCAAGGCCGTGATCCGCTCGGGCGAGGACCTGGTCTACACCGGCAACACCGAGGGGTTCGCCCCCGACCTCCGCGACTGCCTGGAGACCTACATCGACGAGTCGGGCTCCAAGGCCGTCATCGTCACCCTCCTGCACAAGCCGGAGACCGATACGACCAAGGAGAAGGTCCCCTTCGGCTGCATCGTCGCCGAGCAGATCGGCGACGAGATGACGCCGACCGACGCCCATGCCCGGTGCGAGGTCGTCGCCCGCCACGCCTCCACCGCGCTCTGGAACGCGTCGGAGTACGACAAGGCGTTCCTGCCGATCTTGAAGATGATCGGCTCCCCCTGGCGGTTCTTCCGCGGGCGGACCCTGGCCAAGATCATCGCCGTGTTGCTGGGGATCGTCAGCCTCGTCCTGATCCTGACGTTCGTCCCCTGGCGGCTGACGATCGAGGGGAAGGGGTCGCTCCTGCCCGACCTGCGGCGGAACCTCTACGCCCCGGTCGCCGGGATCGTCCAGAACGTCCCGGTCGAGCACGGCCAGCTCGTCAAGGAAGGGCAGGTCGTCTGCGAGCTCGAGAGCAAGGAACTCCAGAAGGAGAAGACCAAGCTCTTCGCCTCGATCAACGAGGCCCGGCTCCAGGAGCAGAGCCTCAACAAGCAGGCCCGGTCGAGCGAGCAGGGCCGCGACGAGGAGAAGATCCAGCTCAAGGCCCAGGCCTACGAGGCCAAGATCAAGGGCGACAGCGCGGTCAAGCAGATGAAGATCGTCGACGACCAGATCGAGTCGCTGGTCGTCCGGGCCCCCCAGGACGGGATCATCACCACCTGGGATGTGCAGAAGACCCTCAAGGGCCGGCCGGTCGAGATCGGCACCGAACTGCTCCAGATCGCCGCGGTGGACGGCGAGTGGGTGATGGAGGTCGAGATCCCGGATGACGACATGGGCCCGGTCCTCGACGCCCAGAGCAAGCTCCAGGCGGAGATCGCCGCCGGGACCAAGAAGCCGGGCACGACCCTGGAAGCCTACTTCGTCACCGCCACCGACCCCGAGCACCGCTACCCCGGCTTCGTCCGCCAGATCGGGGCGAGGGCCGAGACCGTCGAGCAGAAGCACGTCGTCAAGGTCACCGTCGGCTTCTCCGAGAAGGTCCGGTCCGACTTCCTCGGCCGCAACCAGGCCCTCCGCCCGGGCTCCGAGGTCCGGGCCCGGGTCCAGTGCGGCGAGGCCCGGCTGGCCTACGTCCTGCTCCGCGACGTCGTCCACGTCTTCTACGAGACGGTCCTCTTCCGCTGGCCGTTCCTCAAGTAAAGCCCCGACCGGGCGGGACGAATGGACCCGCCCCGCCCGATCGGCGACCACCCCGGATCTCCCGCCTCGATCGCTTCGGATTCGGATCGGATCATCGTCCCCCAGCCTCGGAGCCTCGATCATGCCCCTGCCCCGCAAAGCCTTCGCCCTGTCGCTGGGCGTCCTCGGCCTCCTCACCGCGGCCACCCTCGCCCAGGCCCAGAGGGGCCCGCAAGGCGACGGCCAGACCCTGGTCATCGAGGACGCCAACATCGATTACCTCCTCAAGTCCGAGGTCGCCGCGCATCGCGAAGGCGTGATCGACCGGATGGAGCTGAGGATCGGCATGGAGGTCGCCAAGCGCGGTCAGGTGATCGGCTACCTGCACAAGGAGGAAGCCGAGCTCACGGTTGTTGAGGCCAAGATCCAGGCCGAGGCCAAGGGGGCCACGCTCAAGGCCGACGCCCAGAAGTGGGCCGCCGCCGCCGTGGTCAACCGGAACCGGGAGCTGCTCAAGCGGGGCCAGGGGTACGTCTCCAGCGAGGAGGTCCAGAAGGGTGAGGCCGAGTACGCCGTCGCCGATTCCTCGTGGATCGAGGCCCTCGACACCCAGAAGCTCGCCGTCGCCAAGATGCGGTCTGCCGAGCAGGCGCTGAAGGAGCACACGATCGTCGCCCCCTTCGCGGGCGTGATCATCGAGGAATACAAGCACGCCGGCGAGAGCGTCCGGGCCAACGAGGCGGTCGTGAAGCTCGGCAACCTCGAGCGGCTCCGGGTCCACACGTATATCCCGGTCGAGTACGCCTACCGGGTGGCCGTCGGCACCGACATCGAGATCCAGCCCCGGCTGGGCGACGGGCCGAGGACCGGCAAGCACCCGATCGAGCAGAAGAAGTTCCGCGGCAAGGTCACCTTCGTCGACCCCTCGCTCCAGGCGATTGGCGAGAGCGGCGTCCGGGTCTATGCCGAGATCGACAACCCGGGCAAGGAACTCCGTCCCGGCCTCAAGGCGACCATGACCTTCTACCTGGAGCCCGAGACGACCAAGGCCCTGGCCGTCCCGGCCCCGGCGATCCCCACCAACGTCGGCATCGGCCAGAACGACCTGCCGGCGCTGCCCCGCTGACCCAACCGAGGCCGGGCGACGACCGGGTTGATGGCCGGAACGAGGCCGAAGCGAGGACGACCGAACGATGAGTGCCGCCCCTTCCATTACGCCCCACGTGCCGGCCGGCCAGGCCGCCGAGCACCTCAAGGTCAAGCTCCGGCCCGACCTGATCGTCCAGCCCCAGTTCTACGAGGGGATGACGCACTACGTCATCAAGGACCCGATCGCCCTGAAGTATTTCCGGTTCAAGATCGAGGAATACTTCCTGCTCCAGCAGTTCGACGGCAAGCAGAACCTCCAGGACGTGAAGCGGGCCTTCGAGCGGAAGTATCGGCCGCAGACGATCACCGTCGACGACCTGCTCCGCTTCGCCTCGCAGCTCCACGAGGCCGGGATCGCCCAGGTCGACAGCCCGGACCAGGCCCAGGCGCTGATCCGCCGCCGCAAGAAGAACCAGTGGAAGAAGGTCTGGCAGTTCCTCGCCAACATCCTCTACATCAAGATCCCGGTCGTCGACCCCGAGAAGCTCCTGACGGGGATGTACCCCTATTTCCGCTGGCTCTACACGTCCACGTTCGTCGCCTTCAGCGTCGGGATGATGCTCGCCGCCCTGACCCTGGTGGTCAGCCAGTACTCGACGTTCTCGGCCCGCCTGCCCGACTTCCAGAGCTTCTTCAACTGGCGGACGATCGTCTACTTCTGGTGCAGCCTGGCGATCGTCAAGATCATCCACGAGTTCGGCCACGGCCTGACCGCCAAGCACTTCGGCGGCGAGGTCCACGAGATGGGGATGCTCTTCCTCGTCCTCACGCCGGCCCTGTACTGCGACGTGACCGATAGCTGGCTCCTGCCGAGCAAGTGGAAGCGGATCTGGATCTCGGCGGCCGGGATCTACGTCGAGTGCTTCCTCGCCAGCCTGGCCACGTTCGTCTGGTGGAACACCGAGCAGGGGCTGCTCAACAGCCTCTGCCTGGCGACGATGTTCATCTGCTCGGTGAACACGATCCTCTTCAACGCCAACCCCCTGCTCCGGTACGACGGCTATTACGTCATGTCGGACTGGCTGGAGATCCCCAACCTCCGGATCAAGAGCACCCAGTTCTTCTCCTACCTCTTCCAGGAGAAGGTGCTCGGGCTGGAGATCCCGGTGCAGAGCTACATGCCCCGCTCGCGCCGGACCCTGTTCGTGATCTACGCGACCACCAGCTACGTCTACCGCTGGGTCGTGACGTTCAGCATCCTGTTCTTCCTCAGCCAGTTCCTCAAGCCGTACAAGCTCGAATCGATCAGCTACATGATGGCGCTGGGGTCGTTGATCCCGCTCCTGATCATGCCGCTCTACCAAGGTGTCAAGTTCGTCCGACAGCCGGGGAGGATGCGTAAGGTGAAAAAGGTGCGCGCGGCGGCTTTCTTCGCGGTCTGCACCGCGTTGATCACCGGAATCCTCCTGATCCCCACCCCGCTCCGGGTGCAGGGGACGCTCTCCCTGACCGCGGCGAAGCCGGTCGAGATGTACGTCGAGGTGCCCGGCCGGCTCGTCACCCTCAACGTCAAGGACGGCGACTTCGTCAAGAAGGACGACATCCTGGCCACGATGTCGAACCCCGACAAGCGGCTCGAATACTATCAGCTCCTCGAAGAGCAGGTCGCCAACCACGTGAAGGGGGTCCTGTTCCGGAGCCAGACCGACGCCAACAGTCGGGCCGCCGCGATCCAACACGCCAAGATGGAGGCCGACCTCGAACCGGCGATCGCCAAGGTCAGCGACCAGCTCGGGAAGCTGACCATGGTCGCCCCACGCGACGGGCAGGTCATGGGCGTGCCGCACAAGGAGACGATCGGCCAGTACCTCAAGCCCGGCAAGCCGCTCTTCGAGGTCGGCGACCCCCGCAAGCTCGAAGCCCACCTGATCCTCGACCAGTCCGACGTCGACCTGATCCTCGCGTCCGACGACAAGACCAAGGCCACCGCCTGGTTGAAGATCTACGGGACCTCCGAGACCACCTGGAAGAGCTACGTCGCCGAGGTCGCCCGCCGCAACCGCGACGAGATCCCGGCCGAACTGGCGACCGTCGCCGGCGGCGAGATCGCGACCAAGCAGGACCCGAAGACCGGCCAGAACAAGCCGCTCAACGCCGTCTTCGAGGTGATCATCCCGGTCGACAACCCCGACCTCCTGCTCCAGCCCGGCCTCCGAGGGTTCGCCAAGATCGACGCCGGCCACAGCACCATGGCCTGGTGGCTCTGGCGGCTCGTGACCAAGACGTTCCACTTCACGCTCTGATCGCCGGGTCGGGCGAAATCCAACTCCCGACGAAACATCGAGGGCAGGCCCGATCCGACCGGGCCTGCCCTCGAAGTGTTTCGAAGCGACCGCCTGATCAGAGTCCCGTCCCGAACGAACCCAACAACCGCGATCGCCTGAATAATGGGGCGTCGCGAGCCATCCATCCTCGGATTAAGATCACTTTCGCGGCCGGCGTTCGAATCGCCTTTTGTTCCCGGCGGGCGCCGGATCTCTCACCCTCGGCGGAGTGGACCGATGCACCGTCTCCTTCCCCGAATCCGCCGGTTCCGGGCCAGGACCTGGATGCTCCTGGCCCTGGTGGCGGTCTCGGCCTGGGTTTCCGTGGGGATTCGCGAGTACCTCCACCCGGCCCGGGCCTGGCGGCGGGCGATCGGCGGGGCCGTCGGGCCGGGCCGGTTGGAGGCCTGGGGCCAGGCCAAGCGGGGGCGGATCGAGGGGCTGGACCGCGAGCGGACCCTGGCCGAGGTGGCCCGGGCGATGGAGCGGGGCGACGCCGATTCGAGGGCCTCGGCCGTCGTCGCCTTCGCCTTCAACGAGTCCGCCCCCCGGGTCGCGGTCCCCCGCCTGGCCAACCGGCTGGCCGACCCCGACGCCGCGGTCCGCCTGGCCGCCGCGAAGGCGCTCCGGGTCGCCGTCGGCCCCCGGGGCGAGGGCCGCGACCTGGCCGTCCACGAGCTGGCCGCCGCCCGGACCGCCCCCGACCCCGACCTCCGCCGTCAGGCCGTCGAAGCCCTCGGCGCGTTCGCCGACCGGGCCCCGATCCCCGACGACCCCGCGCTCGGCCTGATCCGCGAGAGCCTGGCGACCGACCCCGACCTCGGCGTCCGGATCGCCTCGGCGCTCGCCCTGTCCCGGGTCGGGGTCGTCGGCGACGGCGCCGTCGCGCTGCTCCGCGACTACGTCCGCGACCATTCCGGGTTCGACTGCACCAAGCCGGACTGCCCGGCCGCCTTCCTCGCCCTGGCGAATCTCCTCTCCCGCTCCGACGAGGCCACCGCCGGCCTGATCGAGCGGGCCGCCCGACGCGACCCCGGGGCCGTCGACGCCGAATCCACCCTGACGACCGCCGCCAACCAGGACGACGCCGCCCACGCCCGGGTCGAGACCCTGGCCGCCGCCGCCACCCGCCAGGACGACCCCGAAATCCAGGCCTGGGCGGCGACCCTGCTGCTCAAGATCGGCTCGGCCCGGCCGTTCCTGGCGATCGACGATTCCCCGACCCGCCGCCGGGCCGGGCGGGCCCTGGCCTCGGCCGGGCGCGTCGACCTCCGGGTGGTCGCCGCCCTCGAACTCGCGGCGGCCGACCCCGACCCGACGACCCGTTCCCGGGCCGTCGAGACCCTCCGGACGATCGCCCCCGGCCGGTTCCCCTGATCGGGTCCCGGTCGCCTTCTCAGAGGTAGTCTATCGCCACCCCATCATCGATATGGCCGTAGACCTTGAAGCCGCCAGAAACCCGGTGGCCGGGCACATGGACCCGGCGGAGGGCCGCTTCGACGGCTTGGTCTTGCTCGACGGTCTCGACCCGGATCTCGACCCACTCGATCGTGCCGTGGCCACCACTCCGGAAGTGGTAGTACCACTCTCGGTCCCAAGGGCTGACGTAACCCGACAGATCCTTGACTCGGTACTCGGGAATTGGGCTCCTCAATCCGTACATGGCGAGTCGAAGTTCGTCCCACTTTGTGTCGTTCATGACGCCATGCACGGGCAACGCTCCATGTTCATCAAGAGTGAATGGTGCAAGTTCATTGTACGACGGGTAATGCTCCTCGGATCTCCGAGAATCTCCCCGACGAGCCGCTCGACGCTGCCGCCCGATCGATCCCGCTTGGAACCGGGGGTCGCGGCGGATAAGATCGAGCGACCTCGAGGGCTGCCGCGTGCGATGGTCGCCCCGGGGCTCGACACCATGCCCAACGACCGGACTCCGCCCATGCCGCCCGACTCGACCTCGCCTTCGATGCGCTCCGACACGATCAAGAAGGGGGACGCCCGGGCGGGGCATCGGAGCCTGCTCAGGGCGACCGGGGTGGGCGAGGGGGACTGGGACAAGCCGTTCATCGCCATCTGCAACAGCCACGTCGACATCATCCCGGGGCACGTCCACCTCCAGGAGGTGGGCAACTACGTCAAGGAGTGCGTCCGGGCCGCCGGCGGCGTGCCGTTCCTGTTCAACACGATCGGCGTCGACGACGGGATCGCGATGGGCCACAAGGGGATGAAGTATTCCCTCCCGTCGCGCGAGATCATCGCCGACAGCGTCGAGACGATGATCGAGGCCCACCGGTTCGACGGGATGATCTGCATCCCCAACTGCGACAAGATCGTCCCCGGGATGTTCATGGGGGCCTTGCGGGTCAACGTCCCCACCGTGTTCGTCTCCGGCGGCCCGATGGAGGCCGGCAAGGCGGAAGACGGCAAGCCGATCGACCTGATCGACGCCTTCATCGCCGGGGCGAAGCGGCAGTCGGGCCAGATCTCCGCCGAGCAGCTCGACGCGATCGAGAAGGCCGCCTGCCCGACCTGCGGGTCGTGCTCGGGGATGTTCACCGCCAATAGCATGAACTGCCTGGCCGAGGCCCTCGGCCTGGCCCTGCCCGGCAACGGGACGATCCTGGCCACCTCGGCCGACCGCAAGGCCCTGTACCGCTCGGCCTCGACGCGGATCGTGGCGATGGCCCGCGACTTCGGCCGCCTCGGCGCCGGGCACGGCCTGCTCCCCCGCGAGATCGCCACGCTGCCGGCCTTCGACAACGCCATGATCCTCGACATGGCGATGGGCGGCAGCACCAACACGGTGCTCCACATCCTCGCGCTGGCCCACGAGGCCGGCGTCCCGTTCACGCTCGACCGGATCCACGAGCTGGCCCGCAAGACGCCCAACATCTGCAAGGTCGCCCCGTCGAGCAGCTACCACATCGAGGACGTCGCCCGGGCCGGCGGCATCCACGCGATCCTCGGCGAGCTGGCCCGGGGCAAGCCCGAGCTGCTCGACCTGTCCTGCTCGACCGTCACCGGCAAGACCCTCGGCCAGAACATCGACGAGTACGACATCCGCGGCCCCCTGGCCGTCGACCACGCCCACCTCCTGTCCCGGGTCCGCCCCGGCGGCGAGCGGACCGTCCAGCCCTGGACCGTGGCCTCGGTCGCCGAGGCCGAGACTTCCCAGGTCGTCGGGGTGGCCCTGCTCGACGCCGAGGGGGAAGGCGAGGTCCCCCCGCCCGAGCCCGGCGACGGCTTCGACCCCTTCGACGTGATCCGCCCGTGCAACCGGGCCTACTCCCCCGAAGGGGGCCTGTCCGTCCTCCGGGGCAACCTCGCCCCCGAGGGCGCGGTGGTCAAGACGGCCGGGGTCGACCCCAAGATGCTGGTCCACACCGGCCCCGCGGTGATCTTCGAGAGCGAGGAGGACGCGTATAACGGCATCGTCTTCGGCAAGGTCCAGGCCGGCGACGTCGTCGTGATCCGCTACGAAGGGCCCAAAGGCGGCCCCGGGATGCAGGAGATGCTCGCCCCGACCACCGCGATCAAGGGGGTCAACCTCGGCGACAAGTGCGCCCTGATCACCGACGGCCGGTTCTCCGGGGGGACCGCCGGCGCCTCGATCGGCCACGTCAGCCCCGAGGCCGCCGTCGGGGGCCCGATCGCCCTCCTCCGGCCCGGAGACATCATCGCCATCGACATCCCCGCCGGGACCCTCGCCGTCCACCTCACCGAGGCCGAGCTCGCCGCCCGACGGGCCGCCTGGACCCCCCCCGCCCCCCGCTACAAGACCGGCTACCTCGCCAAGTACGCCGCCATGGCCACCAGCGCCCACACCGGGGCCATCCTCCGCTGGGACTGACCGGCCAGATGCCGCAGGGGGAGGCCCATCAGGATCAATCGCTTCGTCAAATTGGAAGATCGAAACATGTAGGGTGGGTCGAGCGCAGCGAGCCCCACCAACTCCGATCGGCCGATGGTGGCGCTCGCTCCGCTCGACCCACCCTACATGATTGCTTGAGTCCCGCGACGGAGGCCCAGCCCTCCCCTTGCAAGCCCGATGGCCCCGCGTTATCCTGGTCCGATCTGACTCCAAGCCGGGCGGCTAACTCAGTGGTTAGAGTGCCATGCTCACACCGTGGAAGTCGCTGGTTCGAATCCAGCGCCGCCCATTCCCTTCGATCGCCTGATCGCCCCCCTCATCCGCCGGGCAAGAACCACTTCAAGGCGAGGCTGACGAGGGTCAAGATCGCACCGCCGCCCCTCGCGACGAACCCGGTGGTCCGATTGGGGAGTTCGGCGGTGAAGATGTTCGTCCCGTAGCCGATGGCGCCCGCCCCGAAAGCCCCGGCGACGTCGGCGATGATGCCGATCACCCTCTGGCGCCTCCACGGGTTGGCGATCTGCTCGAACCCCCGTTCGTAATCGACGGTATCGAGGACCGTCGCGCGACGGCGAAGTACCTCCGCGTGCGCGGCATCCTCGAACAGTTCGACCAAGGTGGTCCGATATTTGTCGGCGGCTCGCTTGCCCGCCACGCTGACCTCGAAGCTGGCGCGATTGGGCCCGCGCCTGGCTCCGGCCTTCTTCGACTCGGAGGGGGTGGGTCGGATTTCATCCGTTCCGGACCGGTCGGGTTGTCAAGACTCGTCATCGTTCAGCTTCGGGAGGACCGTCTTGAGGCGCTCTTCGATCTGTTCGATGAGGTCCCACGCATCATCCTCGGTGACGACGCGCCGCCCGGAAGCGCGGGTCGATTCAAGGGCTGCCTGGCTTATCGCCCTGCCGATCCTCTCCCGGAAATCTCCGATCACTTCCAGCGTGGCCGAGGAGTAGACCATCGCCAGGTCGCCCGACCCGGGCGTCTGGGTGGTCGGATCGATGATGTTCACGGCGACCATCCTCCTCTTCGGATGCGGTTTGACGAGATCCGACGCCTTCGACTTTCCCACGATCACCCCCGCCGATCAAGGGCCGAATTCGGATCGACGCGGGCCCCTTCGCGGGTCGGCCGGCGGGCCGTCAGGGCTTCTTGGCCTGGGGGATGGGCTGGTTGTCGCCGGTGGCGTCGAGGTTGCCGATCAGGACCGGCTCGGTGCCGTCGATCTCGGCCCAGTTCCCCTGGGGCTGGCCGGGCCTTTGCTTGCGGAGGACCTCGGTGTAGCGGTCGTCGGACGGGCCGACCTGGACGGGGGTGTGGTGGGCCTTGCCGTCGGCTTCGAGGTAGAGGAAGGCCTGGCTCCCCTGGAAGCGGACGGCGGTCGAGGGGACGGTGAAGACCCGCTGGCGGTCCAGCGCGATCGAGACGGTGACGTACATCCCGGGGCGGAGGATGCCCTCGGGGTTGGGGATGTCGACCTCGGTCTGCATCGTCCGGGTGCCCGGGCTGAGCGAGAAGCCGGAGCGGAGCACCTTGCCCTGGATCGAGCGGCCGGGCAGGGCCTGGATGTGCAGGCTGGCGACGTCGTCGTCCTTGATGAAGCCGGAGAACAGCTCGGGCACGCCGACGAAGATCCGGACCGGGTCGATCTGCTCCAGGATGAAGATCGGCGCCGACATCGAGCCGCCGCCGCCGGGCTGGAGGTAGTCGCCCGGGTTGACGTTGCGCTGGGTGACCACGCCGTCGTAGGGGGCCTTGATCTGGCCGAAGTTGACCATGACCCGGGCGAGCCGCTCCTCGGCCTGGGCGACGAGCAGGTCGGCCTGGGCGGCGGAGATGTCGACCTTGGCCTTGTCGCGGTCGGCGATCGATCGGTCGCGGGTGGCCTTGGCCTCGCCGACCATCGCCACGGCCTGCTCGCGGGCGGCGACGGACTCCTCGAACTGGCGGTAGGTCTCGTCGCGGACCTGCTCGTCGATGACCCGGCCGGCGGCGAGGGCCTTGATCCGCCTCGACTCCGACTCCCAGCGGTCGTAGTTCGCCTGCGACTTGCGGACGCCGGCCTCGGAGGCGGTGACCGCGGCGAGCGACATCTCGACCCGCGCCTCGTTGGACTTGAGCATGCTCCGGGCGACGTCGATCATCACCTCGGCCCGCTTCGCCGCCGCCGTCTTCTGCGACGAGGTCTCGACGAGGTCGGGGATCCACATGTCGAGCAACACGTCCCCCTTCTTGACCCGGTCGCCGATGTTCGCCCGGTACTTGTCGACGTAGCCCGAGAGCCTCGAATAGATCGGCGTCGTCTCGTACGACTGGATCGTGCCGGGCTGCACGACCGAGATCCGGATGTCGCGCTTCATCGGGCGGACGACCTCGATCGTCTCGACCTTGCGCTCGTTCGAGGCCTGTGGGCCCTTCGAGGCGTCGGCCTCCGCCGGCTTCGATCGGCCGCAACCGGCCTGCGCGATGACCGAGGCGGCGACCGCCAGCACCAGCAACGCCCGTGCGGTGGGCCGATTCGACGAAGCCGGGTCAGTGGTGATCATGGTCATGGCCTGGGGCCTCGGGCCGGGATGGGCCGGCGACGCCGACGGGCAGGCCCCCGGCGTGGCGGGCCGAGCCGTTGGCGAGGGCCGGGCGGCCGTCGCCGCTGCCTGGATGGTCATGCGGGGCGCCTTCTTCGTGGTAGTGGCTGCTCGCCGGGTCGTCGGGGTCGAGCGAGGGGGAGTCGGTGGAGACCTTGGACATCAGGAGCGAGAAGACGGCCGGCAGGATGAACAGCGCGGCGACCGTGCCGACGGCCATCCCGCCCATCACCGCCCGGCCCAGCGGGGCGTTCTGCTCGCTGCCCGCCTCCAGGGCCAGGCTCATCGGGATCATGCCCGAGATCATGGCGCAACCGGTCATGATGATCGGCCGGAGCCGCCCCTTGGCCGCGACGACGGCCGCCTCGGCGGCGGCCATCCCGTCCTCCAGGCGGTGCCGGTCGCCGAAGCTGACGAGCATGATCGCGTTGGAGACGGCGACGCCCACGGCCATGATCGCCCCCATGAACGACTGGATATTGAGCGTCGTCCGGCTGATCCAGAGGGCGAGGACGACGCCCGAGAGCACCGCCGGCACCGAGGCCACCGCGGTGATCGCCAGCCTGGGCGACTGGAAGTAAGCCGTCAGGGTGATCAGGATCACCAGCACGGCCACGCCCAGGCCGATCTCCAGGCTGAGGAACATCTGCTTCATCGGCTTGACCTGGCCGCGGAGCTCGACCTCGACCCCCTTGGGGGGCTTGCCGACCCGCCCCAGGGCCGCGTCGATCTCGTCGACGACCCGGCCGAGGTCCTCCCCCTCGACGTTGGCGGTCAGGCTCAGGTAGCGCCTCATGTTGTAGCGGTCGATCTCGCCGGGCATCTCGCCGCGGATGACCTGGGCCACGTCGCGGACCAGCAGCGGCTGCCGGGGCGTGGTCGACGGGTTGGTCATCATCGGCTGGCCGCCGTTGGGGAGCGAGGCGTCGCCGGACCGGGTGATCGGGATCAGGGCCACGTCGCTGGCCTCGGTCATCCTCGGGCCGGGGACCTGGACCTGGACCTGGTAGGAGATCCCGCTGACGTCGTCGCGCCAGTAGTTCCGCGCGGTGTACCGGCTGGAGTAGGTGGCCGCGATCAGCGAGTTGCCGATGTCCCGGGCGGTCACGCCGCTGAGGCCGGCCCGCTCGCGGTCGATGGCGACCTGGACCGTCGGGTAGTGCAGGGTCTGCTGGAGCTGGACGTCGCGGATCGCCTTGATCCGGGCGATCTCCGCGCGGATCTTCTCCATGAAGGCGCCGGTCTGGGTCATGTCGCGGCCGGAGACGACGACCTCGATCGGCGCGGGGGAGCCGAGGCTCATCGTGGCGGAGATCAGGTCGCCCGGCTCGAAGGCGAAGACCATCGCCCCGGCCCGCTGCTCGGCCAGGTCCCGGGGCACGCCCATCCGGATCAGCTCGCCCTTGAACCAGCCGCCGACCTTCCTCGGCAGGGCGGCCCTGAGCCGCTCCTGGAGCTCGAAGATGTCGACCTTGCTGCCCTCCTTGAGCCCGACGCGAAGCATGGCGTCCTCGGGCCCCCGGCTCCAGAGGTAGGCGGCGTTGATGACGAACATCGGCGGCGTGGCGCCGACGTAGCCCATCGTGATCTCGACGTTGTCCTTGCCCGCCTCCTCGGCGATCACGTCGAAGGTGTGCTCGGCGACCTGCCGGCTCAGCTCGAACTGGGTCCCCTCCGGCGCCCTGGCCCGGAGCTGGAGCTGGCCGGCGTTGACCCTCGGGAACAGCTCGCGGCCCAGCCTCGGCCCGACCAGCACGAGGAACGCCCCGGTCGCCACCAGGTAGGTCAGGACCACCACCCGCCTCCGAGCCACGACCCAGGACAGGAGCCGCTCGAACCGGTCCTGGACCTTGGCGAAGAAGCCCGGCTTCTGCTCGTGCCCCTCGGCCTTGGCCTTCAGGAGCCAGACGCTCAGGACCGGGACCAACGTGCTGGAGAGGAGGTACGAGGTGATCATCGACGCCCCGACCGCCAGCGAGAGCGGCACGAAGAGCGCCCGGACGGCCCCCTCCATGATCAGCGAGGGGATGAACACCGAGAGGATGCAGACCAGGGCCAGGAGCCGGGGCACGGCCGTCTCGGTGTTGCCGTTCCGGACGGCCCGGGAGAGCGACGGGGTGTGCTCCATCTGGGTGTGGATGTTCTCGACCTCGACCGTCGCCTCGTCCACGAGGATGCCGATCGCCAGGGCCAGGCCGCCCAGCGTCATGATGTTGATCGTGTGCCCGGCCATGCCCAGGACCACGATCGACCCCAGCAGCGCCAGGGGGATGTTCAGCACGACGACGATCACGCTCCGGATGTCGCGGAGGAACAGCAGGACCATCAGGCCGGTCAGCCCGGCGCCCAGGGCCCCCTCCATCCCCACGCTGTCGATCGACCGGTAGACGATCGGCGACTCGTCGAACTCGTAGGAGACCTTCACGTCGTCGGGCAGGACCGACTGGAACCGGCCCATGCTCGCCTTGACGGCGTTGACCACGTCGAGCGTCGAGGCGTCGGCCCGCTTCACCACCGGCAGGTAGACCGACTTCCGCCCGTTGACCAGGGCATAGCCGGTCGGGATGTCGGTCGAGTCGGCCACGGTGCCGACGTCGCGGACGTAGACGTTCTGGCCGAGCTTGAGCGGGATGTTCCGCAGCTCCTGGGGGTCGAGCACCATCGTGTTGCTGGGGATCAGGACGAACTGGTCCTTGATCGTGACGTTGCCCGAGGGGCTGACGTAGTTGCCCCGGTCGAGGGCGTCGACGACATCCTGCGGCGACAGGTTGTAGGAGCGGAGCCGGTCGGGGTCGACGCTGATGACGATCGTCCGCATGTTGCCGCCGAAGGGGGGCGGCGACATCAGGCCCGGCAGGCCGGCGAAGAGCGGGCGGACCCGGTACATCGCCATGTCCTGGAGGTCGCCGATCTGCCGGTCCTTGCTCGTGAAGACCAGGTAGCCCACCGGCTGGCTGCCGGCGTCGAGCCGGAGGACGTAGGGCGGCAGCGTGCCCACCGGCATGTTGGCCAGGGCCCGGTTGGAATAGGAGACCGTCTCGGCCGTGGCCGCGGCCATGTCGGTGCCCGGCTGGAAGTAGATCCGGACGATCGTCTCGTTCTGGACCGAGCGGGACTCGATGTGCTCGACGGCGTTGACGTACTGGAAGTAGGTCTCGAAGAGGTTGGTGATCAGCCCCTCGATCTGCTTCGGGTCCATCCCCCCGTAGGAGTGGACCACGTAGAGGACCGGCTGGTTGAGCTGGGGGAAGATGTCCTTGGGCATCCGGACCAGGTTGTAGACGCCGCCGATGCCCAGGGCGAGCACCAGCATCATCACGGTCACGGGCCGCCTGAGGGCGAAGACGATCGGGTTCATCGGTGTGTCGTCGTGGTGGCCGCGACGCCGGGCACCTTCGGGGGGCGCCCGGAGTCTCTCCCTCGTCATCCCCCTGGGGGCGTCTCACGACGATTATAGGAGAAGCGGACCAGCCCCGGGTCGCGATTCGGGCCCGTTTGTCCTCATGGCCCGGCGGCCGGAGGGGCCGGGGGCGTCGGGGCCGGCGTGGCGAGCCGGGCGTTGACCCACTGCGCGGGCTGGCCGAGGGCCCGGTACAGCTCGAACTGGGCCAGGTTGGCGTCGTTGATCGCCAGGTAGAATTGCTGGTAAGCGGTGCTCAGGGCGATGATCGCCGCGACGACTTCCTGGGGGCGGACGACCAGCCGGAGCAGCTCGCCGGCCGGCCTGGCGGTCTGCCGGAGCCCCTCGAAGTTCCGGTCGGCCGACTCGATCGCCTGCTTCAGCTCCTCCTCGGCGAGCGGGACCCGGGCCCTGGCGGTCTGGAGCCTGGCGAGGGCCTGCGAGACCTCGGAGTTGACCCGGTAGATGGTCCGGGTCAGCTCGACGTTGGCCAGGTCGCGCTCCCCCTTCCTCTGCCGGATCAGGCCGCCGTTGGCGAAGCCCAGCCCTTGGAGCTGCCAGACCGCCGCCACGGTGATGTCGGCACGGGGCCCGGCCCCCCTGGCCGAGCCGTTCCCCCCGGCGGTGAACGAGCCGGCGGGGAGGAGGCCCAGGGCCGAGGTCGTGTTGGGGCTGGTGATGACCAGGTTGGGAACCAACGGCCGGGCCTGCTCGCGCTTCACCAACTGGTTCGCCGCCGCCACCAGGGCCTTCTGGGAGGCGAGCTCGGGCCGGTTCGCCTGCGCGACCGGGAAGAGCGTGTCGAGCGTGCAGTCCGTGGGGATCAGCTCGACCCGGAGATACGGCGGCTCCAGCGGCTCGAAGACCGGGACCTGGTCCAGCAAAAGGGTCTCCGCCAGCCGGGCGCTGGCCAGCCGCCAGTCCCTCCGGGCGTTCTCGACGTCCTGTCGGAGGCTCAGGGCCTCGGTAAGGGCCCGGTTGAATTCGAGCGGGGCGACCAGGCCCGGGGCGAGCTGGCGGGCCAATTCGACGAGCTGATCGGCCTTGGTCGAGGCGACCTCGACGCCCCCGAGCCTCCCCCGGGCCTCCTGGACCGCGAAATAAGACTGGGCGACGGCGTAGACGCTGTTGTTCCGGGCCGATTGGACGTCGGCGTGCCGCGCGGAGACCACGCGCTTCGCCGCCAGGGGGGCATAGATCGCGTCGGCCACGTTGACGAAGAACGAAGGCCCCCCGCCCACCAGGATGGCGTTGGTATCCTTCTGGAACGAGGACCCGGTGAAGATGTTCTGGTTGAGGCCGTCGTGCCGGAAGTAGTCCACGCCGCCGTTCATGTTGGGCAGCTTGAGCGCCTTGGCCTGGAGCAGCAGGCCCATCGATTGCCGGACGCTGGCGGTCGCCGCGGCGATATCCAGCGGCCGGACGCCGGCGAGCTGCAAGGCCGTCGCCAGGTTGATCGGCGTCCCGGGCTGGCCGCCGGGCAGGCTCGGGATCGTGAGCGGGGCCGCCCCGACCGCCATCGTCGCCGGGGTCGAAGGGTCCGGCAGCGAGGGCCGGGGGGGCGACTCGCCGGGCTGGGAGGACCCGGGGGAGGGCTCGCCGGCCAGGGGGGGCGGGAGGGGCGCGGGAGGTCCGACCTGGCCGAAGGCGGCCCGGCCGGCGAGGAGCAAGATCGGAACGATCCAGGATCGTCTCCCGAAGGGGCGCATCCTGCGCATAGCGATCACCTGGCCTCTCCTTGGGATCGGCCGGACCCGGCCGGCATGGTCTCTATTCCCCCCACTTCACCGGGGCGGACCTACCCAGTATCGGGTCGACCCGCCGCCCGACCCGAGGGAATCGACCGAGATCCGGCCTCGGCCGCTCGGGAGGTCAAGCCCAAATTCGCGGCAAAACATCGGCCGGCCGGCACCCTCGCGGAACGGGATTCGATAGGATCGGGTCCGGGGACCGATCGGCATCTTTGGAGGAGTCGCCCGATGTCGCGCCTGACCGAGTATTACCGGGGCCCCGGCACCGACGCCGAGGGCCGGACCGTGGCCGAGACCTGGGCCTTCTCCGACGGCGAGCTCGAAGCCGTCCACGACTTCATCCAGTGGCTGTTCCCGCTCAGCGAGCCCAGCCGGTTCAACCCCGATGCCCCGCTCTTGACGCCCGAAGACGTGGCCGAGTTCCGCTCCGACCCCCTGCTCCGCCGGAACCTCGAGCGCTCCTTCGGGGTCATCCTCGGCTTCCTCGGGCTCCGGTACGACGGCGAGCGGGTCGGCCCGGCCCCGGATTTCGACCGGAAGCAAGGCGTCTGGCGCCACCCCAACCACAACTGGTTGCGGATCACCCGGGTCCTGGCCAGCACCCGGATGCTCGGGCTGGAGGGGGCGAGCCGGGCGTTCTTCCGCTTCCTGGAGGCGGAGCGGGACTCGGGCCGATCGGGCGTCACGGCCGACACCTTCCGGTACTGGAAGGAAGCCGCCGGGCCCGAGGAGCCTGCCGGCCGGGGATGACGCCTCCGGGGTCAACCGGCCGGGAGGGCGGCGATCGCGGGCGATTCGGGGGCCGGGGCCGCGAGGTGGCGGAGGCGATCCCAGGTCGCGTCCGCCCCGGCGACCGCGGCGATGGCCCCGTCCTTCGCCCCCCGGGTCAGGGCGTTGTCCACCCCCTTGAGGCGGTGGGCCACCAGCCAGACCGGCAGCGAGGCGCCGAAGCCGAGGTAGTAGAAGCTGACGTAGACCGCCCGGGATGCCAGGCCAGACCGCCAGGACGGCTCGACCGTGGCCGGGTCCAGCGGGACGGGCGCGATCCGGGTGACCTTGCCGTTATCCCGGAGCCACCACTCCTGGAAGACGCGCCGCGAGGCGTTCGAGGCGTGGTGGATGAACGCGAAATTACCGATGCCGGCGGTGATCGCCCCGAGCCCGGGGATGTCGTCGAAGATCTCGACCTGGAGCAGCAGCTCCAGCGCCTCGTCCTCGATCAGCTCCTCCTCGGCCTGTTCGAGCATCCAGTCCTCGACCTCGCGGAGCTGGGTGAGCAGGCTCATCTTGCGTCCGGGGTCGTCCGTCGCCGCGACCATCAGGATGCCCAGGACGGCCCGCCGGTCCTCCGGTCGGTCGAGCGAGTAGCCGTAACAGTGGCCGACGCGGATGATCGTCCTCAGGCTCAACGTGAGCAGGAGCGGGACATCGAGGGCCGAGGTGAGGAAGCCGCCGGCCCCCGTCACCGCGCCGCCGGCGATCGCCAGGCCCTGGGCCCAGGCGACCACGCCCGACGCGAGCTGGTCGCATTCTTCCAGGGGGTGGTGCTTCAACTCGCCGAGGTCCGTCACGCCGGCGTGCCGCTCGATGTCGCCCCGGTGGGAGGACAACTCGGCTTCCTGGTAGACCCTGTCGATCGCCTCCTGGGCCACCCGGGAGGGGATGTACCGCTCGGCGAAGTGGGCGACCGCCTCGGCGGCCTTGCCGATCGGGCCGGAGCGCCTGTGGGGCTCCTCCGCCTTCCACGCCGCGATCTGGCGGATCTGGTCGGACTCGTAGCTCGTCACCTCGTCCTGGGGATGCGGCGCCGCCCCGGGCTCGTCCGCGACCCGGGCCGCGGGACCGGCCGCCGGCTTGGCCTTCCCCGGCCGGGCCTGGCCTGGCTCCCGGGATGGCTTCGGTTTCGCGTTCCTGGAGCGGGCGTTCCGGGCCATATCTACCTCGCGTCGGGGGGCGGGACGATCGGCGAGCCGTCCGGGACGGCTCAGGAAGGCTGGATGATCGGCTCGGACTCGGAGGGACCGGCCTGGCGATTCCAGAGCGCCGTCGCCTCGTCTCGGGCGGCGATGGCGCCGTCGTGGAGGCCGTGGATCATGGCGTTCTCGCGGGGGACCGCCCTGGCCAGCATCGCGAAGGGGTAGACCACGCCGAAGGAGAGCCCATACGAGGCCCGGTAGGCCATCCGGCCCAGGAGTCCATGGTGGCCCATCGTCCGCCCCTCGATCCTGACGAGTCCCGACCCGGGCACCATCGCGGCGCCGCCATGAGCCGGGCTGGGGTTGTAGTCCGCGTGCGTCTGCTCGTCGCCCGACATCGTCTGTTCCTCGGAGATCGGATCGAGGCGACCGTGGCCGCCTGCGAAATCCAGGGTTCACGGCGGGAGGGCGATCGGACTGCAAGATCCATACCGGGGCCGAACCCGTCCCCTCCGATCCCTCGGCGACGGGAACATCGATGATTGCAAAATGGGCGCTGGATCTCCAGGGGCTTGAGGCGATCCCGCTGGTTTCAAGCCTTGGGGACTGTAACGGTCGAACCGGCCAGATGGGGTGGATGGAGAGATTATTGGGTCGTACCTGGGTAGCGCCGCTCCATGTCGTCGAGGAAGCGGTGGATGTGTCGCATGCCGCCTTGGTGGGCCTTGGGGAACCGGCGACGGAACCAGTCCTCGGCCTTGCCGAACTGGTCGGGCCAGAGCACGAGCCCGCCGGCGATCACGGCGGGCGTCCCCGGGCCCGGGAGGATGACGCCGAGCACCCCGGCGGAGAAGAGGAGGACGCCGACCTCCTTGGGCAGGTCGCGGAGGTCCAGCCGTCGGGCCTCGGCGGCCTCGGGTCCGGCGGGGACGGCCTCCGAGGGGGGTTCGATGAGGGTCGAATCGTCGTCGCGGGTCGTCATGGCGAACCTTCTCGTCCTGGAGGGGAGGTCGGCAAGCCTCGGGCCGATCGGGGTCAGGCCCGGGGAGCGGCGGCGTCACCGGTCGATCCGGGGTAGCGCCGCTCCATGTCGGTCAGGTAGCGGTCGATCTGGGTCACGCCGCTCCGGTGCACCGCCGGGAACCGCCGGGCGAACCAGCGCTCGACCTTGCTGAACCCCCGCGGCCAGAGGACGAGCCCGCCGGCGACGACGAAGGGGGAACCGACCGGCCCGGGCAGCAGCAGCCCGACCACGCCGATCGCGACGAGGAAGGCGCCAACCTCCTTCGGCAGGTGATTCATCCGGCGCTCGAAGGCGTCGTCCCCGGGGTCATCCATCAGGCCGTCGGCGTGGCCGCTCGGGGTCGAGTCGGGCGGGGACGGGTAGCGGGTCCGGAGGTCGGAGACGAGCCGCTGGAAGGGATAGCTCATGGTCAAGTCGCCTCGGTGCCTCAGGGGTCGTACGTCCGGTCGGGCCCATTGCAAGATAACCGGCCCGGGGCGGGTCGCACCAGTTCGGCGGGCCCTTCGTCACGATCCGGCCGGGTGGACCCGGGGTAGCGCCGCTCCAGGTCGGAGCGGAACCGCGTGACCTGGTCGTCGAGGGCGTTGTAGAACGTGGGGAATCGCCTCCGCAGCCGCCCGCCGAGCGGCCTGGCCAGCTTCGGGCAGAGGAAGACCGCCCCGACGACGAGGAACGGCGTCCCCGGCGGGATCGGGCCGGGGATGACCAGGCCGGCGGCGCCGAGCGTGATCAGGACCACCCCGACGTCGCGGGGCAGCCGCTCCAGCGTCCGCTCCAGCCGAGACGCCTCGAATCCTGGGGGACCGGCGACGAGTGTTTCGACCAATGGACCTCCTCGTGGGGCGCGATCAATCAGTCGCCGAAGGTCCCGCCGGGACCTCCCGGCAGGTCGCGCCGGGCCGCGGCCAACCCTTGGTGCGGCCACCTCGCGTAGACGCCGAGAGTCCCGAGGTTGGTGATGATTACGGTCGCGAGGCTGGTGAACCCGAAGAAGAACGCGCCGACGACGCAGGCGATGTTGGGGATCAGGGCCGAGCCGTGGACCGAGCGGACCCGCTCCACGTGCGACCTGGCGAGCGACCGGAGGCCCGCGATCCGGGCGAGGTCGCCCCGGAGCAGGACGATCGGGGCGGTGTCGACCTCTTCGTCGAAATCCTCGACCAGGGAGATCCACACGTGGGCCTCGGCGGCGACCGCGGGGTCGCTCCGACGGTCACTCACGCAAGCAACATGAATGCCACGTTCGCGGAGGGTCCGCAAGAGGTGGACCTTCCCCTCTCGCGAGAGGCCGGCCCGGACGTGCTCGATCCCGAGCGAATCCGCCAGCGCGACGGCCTCGCGGTCGGGCCGCCCGGAGATCAGGCCGACGGACCAGGCGTCGGACTCGCGGATCGCCCGGATGGCCCGGGCCGCCCGTGGGTCCTCCCCCGCCTCGAACGAGATCCGGCCGACCGGCCGCCCATCGGCCTCGACGATCAAGGGGGCAGACCCCGCCGTCCCGGAGCCGGCGACGGTGAAGGCTCGGCCCTCGTGATGGACGGTGGTCGCCCGGTCGCCGTATTCGGTCGGGCCGTCGATCGGGGGGACGCCCCGGGCTTCGAGGGCGAGCCGGAGGGCTTCGGCCCTGGGATCGTCGAGCCCCCGGAGGGCCGCCTCGGCGAGCTGGAGGGCGAGCGGGCCGTCGCCCTCGACGGCGGCGACGACCAGGTCGGGCCGCTCCAGATCGGTGTGGTCGTCGAAGAGGAGGAGGTCGGCCTCGGCGAGGCGGCGGAACGCCTCGGCGTCGCGGATGATGATCCCCTCGCGGGCGCAGAGCGAGCAGTCGCGGAGGGCCTCCAGGGAGACCCCCAGGCCGGGGCCGGTGGCGTAGTCGGGCCGGAGGACGGCGGCGGCGGCGGTCAGGTCGAGCATCAGGAGCCCGAGCCCGGCGGTCGCCAGGGTGGGCAAAACCGCCCGGCGGGCGAACACCTCCCCTTCGGACGTCACCGCGAACGGCGAGGGGGCGTGGGCCGCTCCCGAATGAATCGCCCGGGCCAGGGCGGCGCCCCGGGTCGCCCCGCCGACCGCCCCGACCTCGACCCGGAGGTCGCCCGAGGCGAGCCGGGTGCCGGCGAAGACCCGGTCCCCCTCGCGCTTGACGGTCGAGCCGCAGCCCCCCCGAATCGGCCGCTCGTCGATCACCGCGAGCCCCCGGACCACCCGGCCGTCGGCCGGCACGGCCTCGCCCGCGGCGACCACGATCAATGCGCCCGGCTTGAGCTGTTCGAGCGTGACCTCGACCTCGCCCCCCTCGGTCCAGAGCCGGGCGAACCGCCGGTGCTGGGCCATCGCCGGGATCAGGTCCCGGCGGGTCGCGTGGACCCGGTCGCGGTGGCGTTGGTGCCAGAACTTGAACGACCACCCCATCAGGGCGGCGGCCAGGAACTGGCCCGAGACGAGCGTCACGCCGACGATCGTCGTGGTGAGCACCGGCAGGCCGACCTCGCGGCGCCGGACCTCCGCCCAGGCGGCTCGGAACGTCCGGAGGTTGGACGCGACCAGGAGCGCGGCGCTGGCGGGCAGCAGGGCGGGGACGGCGAACTCGCCGGCCACCGCCAGGGCCACCGACGCGTTGGCCAGGCCGAAGCGGACCGTTGGGCCCTGCCCCTGGTGGGCCAGGGCCAGCGCCGAGCCTTCGGCGATGTGGTCGAGGACCCGGAGGACCTGGCCGGTCGAGAGGGCGGCCGGGTCGTGGTGGACCAGGAGGGTCGCCGTCCAGGGGTTGACCCGGCAGGACCGGACCCCCTGGATCGCGAGCAATTCCCCCTGGACCTCCTCGGCGAACGGGCCGACCTTGCGGAGCCCTTCGTGCCTGAGCCGCAACCGGCCCGGCAACTCGTGGACGACCTCCCAGCTGGAGAGGGTCGAGCCGTAACGGCTGACCCTGACGATCGGCTGCGACGGGTCGGCGACGGGCAACGCCTCGACCGCTGGGCCCGGCCCCTTCGGCCGGTCGTCGCGGAGCGTCGACGACATCCGGCCGAACACCCGGTCGATGTCGAGGTCGCCCCGGTCGTGCCGGACCAGGGCCGAGCCCAGGGTCCGGTCGATCTCGACCGACCGGACCTCCTCCAGCCGGAAGATCCGCCGGAGGAAGTCCCGGCAGCGGAGGCCCGACGGGTCGGCGAAGATCCGCGGGTCCTGGAACCGGACGACCCCGTCCGACCAGGAGATCCCCGGGCGATCGCCCGCCTCCGGCCCCGAGCGGCCCCGCAACCCTCCCGCCAAGGCGACCATCGTGCGACCTCCCGATCGATCAGGGCGTCCGGGACAGCGGGACTCTCAAAGGTGGAACTGGCCGGCGACGTTCTCGATGAGGTCGATCGCCTTCTGGCGGCTCCCGTTCGTCACCAGGGGGCGAGCCACCCTCGACACCTTGGCGTGGACGGCCAGGGTGTCCGGGGTGAACGACACCTTGAAGGTGATCAAGGGGGACCGGATCGTGAGGACCGGGTCGGCCGGGTCCCACTCGAATTCGGCGGGCATCGGAATCTCCATCCGCCGCCGGTTCGCCTCGACCAGGATGGCGCCCCGCATCGCGTCGTCGAATGGACGCCGCAACGGCCGCTCGTACAGGCATTCGCCGAGCTCCGATCGAGGAGTCGCGGAGGCGTGATCCTCGCCGTTGGCCGCCTCGGGGGCTTCGACGGATGCGGCGACGGCCGGCTCCTCGGCGGTTGGGGCGGGCGTCGGTTCGGGCTGCCGGAGGGGCCTGGCCGAGGCCAGCCGCTTCTCCTGCTCGCGGAGGTTCTCGGCCTGGGCGTCGGCGATCTTGCGGAGCGGGAGCAGGCCGTTGGCCAGCGCGGCCAAGGCGGCGACGTTGTTGGTGACGACCGACGCCATGATCCCGAAGCCCATCGTGAACGCGCCCGCGATGCAGAGGGCGTTGGGGGCCAGGATCAGTTGCCAGCTCTTCTTGACGTTGCGGTCGAGGTCGCGGGCGATGTCGCGGAGGTCGCAGAGCTTGCCCAGGCCCTCCTCCATGAAGACGATGTGCGCGGTGTCGGTGGCGATCGAGGTGGCCCCCCGGAGCGAGATCGACACGTTCGCCTTCTTCAGGGCGATCGAGTCGTTGATCCCGTCGCCGACGAAGCAGACCTTGCGCCCTTCGGACTGGAGCTGCTCGACGTAGCGGGCCTTGTCGGCCGGCAGGACCTGGGCGAAGTAGCGGTCCATCCCCAGGCTCTCGGCGAGCTTCCGGGTCGGCCCCTCGTGGTCGCCCGAGATGATCGCGATGTGCTTGATCCCGCGCTCGCGAAGCCCCCTGATGATCGACCGGACCTCGGGCCGCTCGGCCGCCCGCAATTCGATCGCCCCGCCCAGATGGTCGTCGACCGCCACCATGACGTAGGTGTTCCCCTCGACGTGGGCATCGTCCAGGGCCCGGCGGATCTCGTCCGGGATCGCGACGCCCTCCAGGTCCATGAACCGGGGGCTGCCCACCCGGACGGTCCGCCCCTCGACCTGGACGGTGATCCCGTAGCCGAGCTTGTACTTGGAGTCGTCGATCGGCGGCAGGTCGAGTCCCCTGGCCTCGGCCTCGTGGAGGATCGCCTTGGCGATCGGATGCGAGAACTTGTGCTCGGCGGCGGCGGCGAGGCGGAGGATCTCGTCGCCCTCGTGGCCGTCGCAGGCCAGGACCCGGCCGACCTCGGGCCGCTCGCGGGTCAGGGTGCCGGTCTTGTCGAAGAGGACGGTGTCGACCTCGTTCATCAGCTCCAGGGCCCGGCCGTCCTTGACCAGGATGCCCTTGTTGGCGCAGAGGGCCAGCGACGAGAGCATCGCCAAGGGGGCGGCCATCCGGATGCCGGTGCCGAAGTCGCTGTTGAGGATCGCCACGGCGCCGGCGGGCCCGAGGGTGGCCATGCCCACGCTGGCCAGGGCCAGGGTCGGGATCACCGCCTTGTCGGCCAGCCGCTCCCCCTTGTGCTGCGAGGTCAGCTTGTAGCCGGCGGTGTCGTTGAGGATCTGGCTGATCTGGGCCGAGGCGGTCTCGCTGCCCGCCTTCTCGACCTCGATGAAGACCTTGCCGGCGACCATGATCGTCGAGGCGTAGACGCGGTCGCCCACCCCCTTCTCGGCCGGGGTCGACTCGCCGGTCAGGGCGTGCTGGTCGATCACCGCCATCCCCTCCTTGACGAACCCGTCGACCGGCACGACCTCGCCGGTGTTGACGACGATCACGTCGCCGACCCGGAGCTTGTCCATCGCCACCTGGACCTCGGCGCCGTCCTTGTAAAGCCAGACGAACCGGGGCTGCTTGCCGAAGGCGTTCATCAGGAGCTTCTTGGAGTCGTCCTGCGTCTTCTTAACCAGCATCCGGCCGAAGTCCAGGCACCAGCAGAGGACCGAGCCCGGGAAGACCTGCATCGTCCCCAGGCAGCCGACCACGACGATCGCGTCGAGCACGTCGACCCCGAGCCGCTTCTCCTCGAAGAGGACCTCGCGGGCCCCCTGGAACGTCGGGATCGAGGTGTAGAGGAACAGGCCGGCCGCGACCGGGATCAACGGCGGGACGGCGAACTGCGCGACCGCCGCCAGGGGCAGGGAGACCGTGCAGAGCGCGAGCTGGAGGTCGGCCTTGTCCTTCCCCTCGGGCACGTTGGACTGGGCGAGGGCGGAGTCGAGGATCTCGACGATCTGGTCGCGGTTGAGCTGCTTGCGGTCGTACTGGATCAGGACCGAGCCGGTGAGCGGGTTCGTCTTGTAGACGTCGACCCCGAGCACGCCCATCAGCTCGCGCTCGATCGCCTGGCACGACTCCTTCCGGCGGTGGAGCTTGGGGTTCGCCAGCCGGACCCGGCCGGGGATCTCGTGGAGCACGGTCCAGTCGGAGGCGTTCGACGCGACCTCGGCCTTCCTCGGGGCGGCGGCGAGCTTCGCCGCGTCCTTGAGGTGGAGGGCCTGCCGCTTGACGCGCCCGGCGAAGCCGACCGGGGTCGCTCGGGCCTGCCCGTCGCCGCGATCGTGGCCGCTGGCGTGGGGCGTCGAGGCGCCGTTGGCGCCCGAGGGGGCTCCGGCGTGGTGGCCGTCGGCCCGGGCCTGGCCCGGCTCCTCCCGGGTCAGGCGGGCGGAGATCGCCGCGATGGCCTGCTCGCGGGAGCAGCGATCGGCCCGGTAGCTGATCTCGGCCTGGTTCGACCCCAGGAGCCCCCGATCTCCCCGGACCGTGACGCTCTCGACCTCGTCCATGGCGGAGACGAGGTCGACGAACCGCCGGCAGGACGGGCCTTCGGGGTCGGCGAAGAGGGACCGGCTCTGGAGTCGAATCCGGCCCTCGCGGGGGAACGTCACGGAGATGTCCATTGGGAGCGTGGCCTCAAGGATGGCGTCGAGCCCGGGGCCGGCGAGGTCGCCGTGATTTCGAGGAGCACGAAGGAAGGGAAGTCGATCGGGGCCGAGTCGGATGATCGGATGAGGGCCGGCCCGGCGGATTATGCGCCGTTGGTGCCCGCCGGGCCGTTGCCGACGTGGGCCTTGTGGCGCATCTCGGCCATCGCGTCCTGGAGCGACTCGACCCGGTCGCCGACGTGGCGGGCGGCGGCGGAATAGGCGTCGCCGAAGGCATCGCCTGCGGTGGCCACGAAGGGGCCCATCTTCGCCTTGAGCTGGTCGAGGTTCTTGGCCACGGCGGCGCCGGCGATCGCCCCGCCGCAGAGGAACAGCAATTCGGATCGCGTCACGGGCATCTCGGGCTCCTTCGGGTCGGTCGGCGTCTCGCCCTCGGCGATCATTACGGGCTCAGGCGGGGGTTGGTTCGGCCTCGGGCGTCGAAGTTCCCAGGCCGGCGACGGTGTCGCGGGCGGCCTGGCCGCCGTCGATCAGGCCGTGGACCAGGGCGTTGTCCTTGGGGATCGCCCGGACCGCGAGCATGGTGGGGAAGACGACCCCGTAGGAGATGGCGTAGAATGTCGTATAAGTGAACCGGCTGAGGAAACGGCCGACGGCCGGCATCGCCTCCTCGACCCGGGCCTGGGCGTCGGACGCCCCGTGCTTGGCGGCCTGGACGGCCAGCGACATGGCGTCGGCGGCGGTCTTGAGCGGGTCGGAGGCGCTCATGTCGGCGGTCATCGTCTCGTTGCTCATGGCCGGTCCTCTCCCTGGGGTCTCGTGCCGGTTGGCCTCAAGTCGCGCCGGAGTTCCGGGCTCCGCGCGACCGATTGGTTTGCTTATTTCATGTTAAGGGCCTGATGAATCGGCTTCAAGCCGAATGGGGCCTTCGCGGCGTCAGTATTCCACTGACACCCGTCATCCTCCCGCCTACACCGGGCCCGGGGGCGCCTCGGCCCCGACGTCATGGCAACCAGCCCCGCTGGATCGCGTAGCGGACCAGGTCGGCCCGGCTCCTCAGGGACAGCTTTTCGAGCGACCTGGCCTTGTAGGTTTCCACCGTCTTGGCGTTGATCGCCAATTGGGCCGCGACCTCCTTGTTGCTGTACCCCCGGGCGATCAGCCGGACGACCTCGGTCTCGCGCTCGCTGAGGATGTCGTTGGGGGACGGGTTGGCGAGCCTGGAGTGCCGGTCGAGGCGGGACATGACCTTGCCGGCGAGGGCGGGGTCGAGGTACGTCCCGCCCGAGGCGACGACCCGGATGGCGTGGAACAGCTCCTCGGCCGGGGCCTGCTTCAGCGCGTAGCCCGAGGCCCCCGCGTCGATGAACCGGCGGAGGTAGCCGGGGTCCTCGTGCACGGTCAGCGCCAGGACCTTGACGAGGGGGTGGGCCGCCCGGATCTTCTCGGTCGCCTCGACGCCGCTCACCCCCGGCAGGGTGAAGTCCATGACGACCACCTCGGGCCGCTCCCGCTCGACCATCCGGAGGGCGGTCGGGCCGTCGCTCGCCTCGCCGATGACCTCCAGGTCGGGCTGGAACTCCATGAGGGATCGGAGGCCGTCCCGGAGGACGCGGTGGTCGTCGACGAGCAGGATGCGGATGACGCTCATGGGCCGGTCACTCGCCCCGTGGTTTGGAAGGAATGCGGATGAACAGGGAGGTGCCGTGGCCGGGGGCGGACTCGGCGAGGAACTTGCCGCCGATCGCGTCGATCCGCTCCTTCATCCCGGCCAGGCCCAGCCGCCGATCGGCGGACGACCGGCGGATCGCCTCGTCGAAATCGAACCCGCGGCCGTCGTCCTCGATGATCAGGTGGAGGTGTTCCTGGCGGCATTCGAGGATCAGGGTGACCCGTCCGGCCCCGGCGTGCTTCAGTACGTTGGTCAGGGCCTCCTGGACCACTCGAAAGAGCGCGGTCTCGACCGGCGAGGAGAGCCGGCCGGCTTCGAGCCCCTCGTGGTGGAAGTCGACCTCGATGCCGGTCCGCTCCGACCACTCGTCGACGCAGTGGGTCAGGGCGGCCTGGAGGCCGAGGTCGTCCAGGGTGGCCGGGCGGAGCTCGAGGGCGATCCGGTGGACGTCGCGGCCGACCTGCTTGACCAGGTCGAGGAGCTGGCGGACCCGGTCGCGGTCGGGCGGGGCGCCCATCATCCGCTCGAGCCCGAGCTTGAGCGCCGCGAGCTGCTGCTCCATCTGGTCGTGGAGCTCGTGGGCGATCCGCCGCCGCTCCCCCTCCTGGGCCTCGGCCAGTTCGCGGAGCAGCTCGGTCCGCCGCTGCTCCTGCTCGGCCCGCTTCCGCTCGCCGATACCCCGGGCGATCGAGGAGAAGCCGATGATCCGGCCGTCGTTGGCCTTGATCGGCGAGAGCGTGACCGAGACCTCGACCGCCGACCCGTCGCGGTGGAGCCTGGTGGTGTCGGGCTGGCGGACGACCTCGCCCGAGCGGATCGCGTCCCAGACCTCGGCGGAGATGTCGGGGGCGATCAGCGAGAAGGATTGGCCGAGGATCTCCCCGGCGGGATAGCCGTAGAGCCGTTGGGCCCCGGCGTTCCAGGTCATGATCGACCCGTCGCGGGCGATCCCGATGATCGCGTCGTCGGAGGTTTCCACGATCGCCGCCATCTGCGCCATCGCCTCGATGACCCGCCTCCGCTCGGTCACGTCGTGGGCGAGCACGACGAAGCCCTCGACCCGTCCGAGCACCCCCGGGATCGAGGCGACCCGGTACTCGACCGGGCAGTCCCGCCCTTCCCTGGTCCGGAGGACGCGCCGACGGACCCAGTCGGTCCCCTCGGGGTAGGCGCCGTCGGGCAGGACGACCTCGGCCGGCCGGCCCGAAGCCTCCTCGACGAGCGGGAAGACCTCGCCCAGCGCCCGCCCGTGCGCCTCCTTCAAGGGCCAGCCGGTCACCCGCTCGGCGAGGCCGTTGAGGAACATGACCCGGCCCCGATGGTCCACGGCGATCAGGAGGCCGTCGATCCCGGCCACCGCCTTCTCGATCCAGTGCCGCTTCCGCCAGGCCGCCGAGGAGGGGCCGGCCGGAGCCGCGATCGAGCCGACCCGCCGGAAGAAACCCATCGCGCGAACCCTCGCCTTCGGACCCCGAGGCCACCCCGTCCCGCCCCGCGGATTTCGCCCGCGGCGGGACCCTCCGACCATCCATCATACCCGGACCCGGGCCGCCGATCCGCCCGGGACGAGGGATGACGCCCGGGTCCAATCGGTTCTTCCTCCTGGAGAGCTTCGTCCGGGTGGCAGGGGTAAGCAAGCTTACCCCTGCCACCCGGGCTCGGGTCCCAGACCAATCCTCTTGAAGAACCGATCCGCCCGGGAGATGGAGGGCGGGTCGGATCGCACCCCGACGCCCTGTCGTTTAACATAGGACCGGCGGCGACACCCCCCACCCACGCGGCACCGGGCGGAATACTGATGATCCCCAGGCCCATCGGCGATGCGTGGGCGGCGGCGCGTCGCCTGATGGATCGCGAGCGGACGGCCCCCGTCCCGCCGACAAGCCCGGTCGAACCGACATTCTCCCCGGGCGAGCTGGGGCGGCAGGCCCTCGACATCGTGGTCTTCGGGACCGTGGGGTCGGGCAAGTCGGCCCTGGTCGACGCCCTGGTCGGCCGGGTCGAGGGCGGGGCGGACCAATCACCGGGGGCCGACGGGGCCCGATCGCTGGTGATCCGGGGGGTCGAGGGGACCGTGCGCCTGACCGACACCCCGGGGATCTCCGGCGCCGGCGACGCGGCGGCCTGGGACGAGGCCCGCGCGCTCGAGCTGGCGATCGGGGCCGACCTGCTCCTCTTCGTCGCGGACCACGACCTGCTCCGGGCCGAGTTCGCCGCGCTCTCGGCCCTGGTCCGGCAGGGGAAGCGGCTGGTGGTCGCCTTGAACAAGAAGGACCTCTTCGCCGCGCAGGACGGGGCGGCGATCCGGGCCAAGGTCCGCGAGCGCCTGGCCGGCCTGGTCTCGCCTGAGGACGTCGTGTGCGTGGCCGCCGACCCCAGGCCGGTGACGGTCCGGATTCGCCGGCTCGACGGGACCGAGGAGACCGTCCTCGAATACGAGGCGCCCGACCTGGCCGAGCTCGACGAGCGGATCGAGGCGATCCTGGCGACCGAGGCGGGAACCTTGCGGGCGGGCAACCTCCTGCTCCGGTCGCACCGGCTCCGCAAAGCGGCCCGAGACCGGGCTGCTCGGGAGCGCCGGGAGCGGGCCGAGAAGATCATCGAGCGTTACCAGTGGGTCGCCGCGGCGGCGACCGTCGCCATCCCGATCCCCCAGCTCGACCTGATGGCGACGGGGGCGGTCGAGTACCAGATGGTCTCGGCGATCGCGGCGGAGTACGACACCGACCTGTCGCCGGACCACGTCCGGATGATCAGCCAGCAGATGATCCAGGCCCTGCTCAAGCAGAGGGCGGCCGAGACGGTCGCCGCCCTGATCGCCAAGGCGTTGAAGTCCTCCCTGGTCGGCTACGCGGCGGGCGGCCTGATCGGTGCCGTGACGATCGCCTACCTGACCCGGATCACCGGCCAGACCTTCCTCGACTACTTCGAGGGCGGGCAGCGGTGGGGCGAAGGGGGGATGCCGGGCGCCCTGGCCCGCCAGATCGACCGGACCGGCCGGGCGGATTTCCTCAAGGACTTCCTCCGACGGGCCGCCGAGCAGCTCCTCGGCCGGCTCCCGAAGGGGCGGAATCGGCCCGACTGATCGGCCTCACTTCGGGGCGTCGACCCCCTGCCCGACGATCCGGTCGAGGGTCGGCTTGTCGTCGGGCAAGAGGCCGACTCCGACCAGCCTGGGCGTGAGCGTCCGCCAGTTCGGGTCGGCCTCGAAGACCTTGCGGAACAGCGGCAGCGACTCGTCGACCCGCTTCATGTTGACCAGGGCGACGGCGTGCCAGTACGCCATCTCGGCGTTGTCGGGGACCAGGGCCTCGGCCCCCGAGTAGGCCCGGAGCGCCCCCTCGTGGTCCTTCCGCTCGACCGCGAGGTCGCCTTCGTTCATCAGGTTGTAGGCCCGCTGGAGCCTGGTCAGGCGGCGAAGCTCGGCGACCGGCTCGGGGTGGTCGTCGACCCGGAGGTCGAACAGCCGGTCCTGCGAAGGCTTGCCCGAGGGCTTACCCGACACCACGACCAGGGCCGCCGACTGCTTGCCCCGGATGTCGCCGCCGGCGGCCTGCGCCGCTTCGAGAGCGGCCAGCATCCGGTCGGCCAGGTCGCCCCGGGTCGCCTCGAAGGCCCGGGACATGGCGGGCCAGACCGCGTCGTCGAGCATCAGGTTGGCCTGGACCGAGTACCCCTTGCCGACGTGGTGGCCCGCCCTGGGGATGCACTTCACCCCGGTGTGCGCCTCGACCCGGCCCCGGGTGTCGATGAACGCCACCTGCCGGACGTCGCGGTTCTCGTCGGCGGCGAGGAGCCCCTTGAGCGCGTCCGGGGCCGACCGCCCGGCCTTCATCAAGGCCAGGCCGAGCGGGCCGTAGCTCGGGTCGACGAACGACTGGGTGGCGACCGCCCCGACCCCGGCCTCCGCCCAGGGGACCAGCGGCCCGATGGCGAACCAGTGCGACTGGACGGCCACGCCGAGCTCGCCGGTGGCCTCGTCCCTGGCCACGATCGAGTAGGTGTGGACCGGCCGGGTCGGTCGACCCGCGGCCGGACCCCGCGCGAAGCATGGGCCGACCAGGGTCAGGCCCACGAGCGCGATCGCCAGGGACAAGGTCCGCGTCATGAGAACCTCGCGAGGGATGTTGTCGGATCGATTCGTGCGACGCTCGGCATGACGCGCGGCAGGGAGGTGGCGGCGACGGTGCCACGGGCCCCGTCGCCGCCCGGGCTCGGGCGTGGATCATCAGCCCTCGTGGCTGCGGACCAGGAGCCGGCGCGCCCGCCTCAGGGCCTTCACCACGTCGGGCATCTCGCCGATGTCCTTGATCTTCTGGATCAGGTCGTCGAGGTCTTCTTCGAGCTCGTCCAGGATGTCGCCGCCGTGCGAGCTCGACGCGACGCGACCGGCCGAGGCCTGCTCGCCGTTGCCCTGGTGCGTGGCATGCAGGGCCACCTTCGACGATTTCCTGGGCCGCCCCCGGGTCTTGCCGGCCACTTCGGCCTTGGGCCGGCCGGCCCCCCTCCTTCGATTGGTCAGGCCGAGCTCGGCCTTGATCTTGCTGATCAGGCTGACGCTGATCGTCCCCTCGCGTCCCTCGGACGACCACGCTTCGTTCACCGATTCCTCGTTGGCGTCGGGGTTGCTCGCGAAGAACTCCCGGACGAACGTCCCCTTGCCTTGATCGACCCCAGATCCGCTTGACATGGTATCGCCTCTCCTTCTGTTGGAATTATCACCGGTCCAATTACTCCACATTGTAGCCGATGTCTCGCCAATGTCGAAACATCCGGAATAATCTATAGGCGAGTTGTGGTGAATGTCGAACGATCTGATGCAAGATCGGCCGGAGAAAATGCGAAGTCGTCCACCGTCAGCCATGATCCACATCAACCGAAGGCGACGGCGGAAGGGTGGGTCGATGCCCAGGCTCGGGGAGACCAGGACCGTGTCGAATCCATCGGGAGCTTCGGGCCGGGAGCCCACGCGGGATGAGGTCGACGGCCTGCCGGGGCCGACCTTGCTCGAATTCGGGACGTCGTGGTGCGGCCATTGCCGGGCCCTCGCCCCGGCCCTCGCATCGCTGCCGCGGGCCCACCCCGACGTCCGGCACATCAAGGTGGAGGACGGGCCGGGCCTGCCGCTCGGGCGGTCGTTCGGGGTGAAGCTCTGGCCGACCCTGGTCTTCCTGAAAGACGGGCGGGTCGCCGGGCAGGTTGCCCGGCCCGGGCTGGCGCGGGTCCGCGAAGGGCTGGACGCGATCGATCCGGGCGGGTGATCGCGATCGATCGCGAGGGCCCGACCTCAGGCCATCACGCAGCGAGCCCCGACATCCTCGGGCTCGCCCAGGGCCGACGCGGGGGACTCGACGAGCCCGCGAAAGGCGTCGACCAGGGGTGTCGATTCGCGCTCCATCCGGCCGCCCCTCGGCCAGGCGTCGAAGAGGCCGAGGTGGAGCAGGTGTTCGTCCAGGCCCTTGCGCGACCAGCGATAGTTCCACTCGATCATGGTGAACAGCGGGAACCAGGTGTAGCCGACGACCGGCACGCCCCGGGCCCGAGCCCTCCGGACGGCCGCCACGGTCTCGTGCATCCAGGCGGCCCGATCTTCGTGGGAGCCCGGGGCGCTGGTCTCGGTCACCATCAGGGGGAACCCGTAGCGCTCGTGCATCATCCGGAGGACGTCGGCCAGGGCGGCGGGCGAAGGGTCGCCGGCCTCCGTGATCCGGCCGTCGCGGCGGCGGACGAGCCGGCGGCTCGACCAGGGGTAGAAGTTCACGCCGAGCACGTCCCAGCGCGGGGTCGAGGCGGCCAGGCCGGTCAGCTCCCCCTCGGTCGCTCCGTGCTCCAGGAGCCACTCGAATCGAGGGTGGCCGGGGCGGACGCGGCCGCAAGCGAGGTCCAGGGGCAGGAGCCTGCGGGCCTGCCGCCAGGAGGCGAGCCCTTCCAGGTCGGGCGTCCCCGCCGTCTCCAGGCCGAGGTCCTCGGCGTGGACGAGGACGGCGTCGGGCCGGGCCGCCCGGAGCGCCTCGGCCGTCCGGTTCATCCCCTCGATGACCGATAAGAGGATCTTGACGTAACCGTCGTCGCCCCGAAGGTAAGGGGGCCATCTCCCGTCGTGCCCGCAGAACTTCGCCGTCACGGCCGGCTCGTTCAGCGGGGTGTAGCAGCGGACCAGCGGCGCGTAGCGCTCGGCGAACCGCGAGGCGAACTCCGCCACTCGATGGGGGTAGGACGCGTTCAGGAAGTGGTTGTCGAGCCAGAGCGGGGTGCCGAAGTGGACGAGGTCGATGATCGGGGTCAGCCCCCTGGCGATTACGAGGTGCTCCAGGACCGGGTCGGTCCACGACCAGTCGAAGACTCCGGCCTCGGGGTTCACCTTGTACCAGGGGATGCCGTAGCGGATCGTCGAGATCCCCAGGTCGGCGGCCCGGTCGAGGTCCTCCCGCCAGAGCCGGTAGTGGTCCATCAGCTCGTATTCGTCGAGCCGCCGGTGGCCGGGCCGGGCGTGGGGGACGAACGTGTTCTCGATCCCGACCGCCCATCGGAACTCGGCGGCCGAGGTCCCCCACCCCTGGGGCAAGGGCGGGGTTCGATCCGGCGCGGCGCCCGAGGGAGGGGCGCCGGCGAAGGGGTCGGGGCTCTGCATGATCGCTCCGGCCCTCGGGATGGGGCGAGGGTCGCCTCGCCCCTGGATCATTCAGATCAATCTAGGATCACACGAAGAGGACGATCGAGTCAAGCCCGCGTCGGCAGGCTCAATCCATTCCGCCGGTGCCGGGGCGAAGCCCCCGCGACCGTCGGGCTCTCCCCGGCCTGGACCGACTCGACCACCCGCCTGGCCGACAGGATCGCGCCGTCCTGATTGAGGTACTTCCACTCGCCGAAGCGGCCGATGGGGTAGATCCCCAGGCCGTGCAGGTAGTCGTTGATGATGTCAAGGTTGGCCTGCCGCTCGGGCGTGAAGGGGATGTAGGCGTGCGGCATCCCCAGGACCTGCTCGAAGACGACCTCATCCCCCTCGCGCCAGAGGTCGGTCCGCTTCAGGCCGGCCACGCAGGCGTCGACCAAGGCCCGCTTGCCGCGGACGGGGAGCGGCTTGTACTTCGAGTGGCTGATCTCGAAGGTCAAGCCGCTGTGGCCCGGCGGGGCGTTGAACGGCGAGGCGTTCGACTGGACGAAGATCCGCTGGAAGAGGAAATTGTCCTGCCCTTCGGGGTAGTAGATCCAGTGCTTCTCGGTGACCTTCTCGCGGTTGATGCCGAGGTTGACGCAGACGACGGCCGTGGTGGGCAGGCCGGCCGCCGCGGCCCGGACGGCGTCGGGTGCGGCGCCGATCGCGGCGATGAGGTCGGGCAGCGGCAGGCTCGGGAAGAGCGTCCCGTAGCCGATCGTCTCCAGCCGGCCCGGCCCCGATCCGGGCCCTTCGACGCGGAAGGTGGCCCGGCGTCGCGCCGGGTCGACCGAGACGAGCGTCCGATGCGTGGCGAACGCACCCCCTCGCCCCTTGACCCGGTTGGCGAGGCCCGAGACGAACATCTCGCACCCGCCCCTGAGGGGATAGCCGAAGCGGGAGTTCGGCCCCAGCTCACCCTTCCCGCGGCGGAGCGACCCCTCGATCACCTCGTCGAGCGAGGGGGTGAGCACCCGGCCGGCGATCCAGTCGCTGCTCATCCGCGCCGGGTCGATCCCCCAGACCTTGAAGTTGTACGGCTCCATGAAGTGGCGGGTGATCCCCTCGCCGAAGGTGAGCCGCGACCACTCCAGGAAGTTCGGCGCCGGGGAGTGCCCGTCGCCGTTCGCCTTGCCCCCCTCGGCCGGCCCCCCGCCCCTGGCGGACGCCTCGATCACGCCCATGAGGCATTCCTTGACGACCTCGACGGGCAGGCCATAGAGGTTGCCCTGGAACGGATAACGTTGATAGGAGTCGTAGAGGTGGACCCAGCTCTCGCGGGCCTGCTCGTGGAAGTTGTCCTTGAGGACGTCGCGGAACAGGCTATCGACATACTTGTCGTTGGTGAAGAAGATGTGCCCCGCGTAGTCGAAGGTGAACCCGTCGCGGAGGATCGAGCGGCAGAGCCCGCCCGCCCTGCCGTGCTTGTCCGCGACGAGGAAGTCGGCGTCGTCCAGGTGCAGCCCCGCGCTGAGGCCGGCCGGGCCGGCCCCGACGATCAGGTGCTTCGCCTCGTCGGCGATGGCCGGGCGGCCCTTGGATTTCTTCGAGTGCGGCGCCAAACCGGCCGGCGCGTCGAGTTGGGCCTTGATGAGCCCCCGGATCGCGTCGGCGGTCGCGTCCCAGCCGGACGCCTCGGCCCTGGCCCGGCCGGCGGCGGCCCGAGGCTCGTCGAAACGGGCGACGGCCGACAGGGCGAGCTCGACGAATTGCTCGGGGGATTCGGCCACGAACACGAGGTCGCCGTGGTCGCGGACCACGTCCCGGACCGCGGTCGAGACGATCGGCTTGCCGCCGGCCATGTATTCCAGGGTCTTGGTCGGGCTGATCGACCGGGTCGCCTCGTTGAGCGCCCAGGGCATCAGGCAGACGTCGAACCCCTTCAGGAACGCCGGCAGGTCGGCGTAAGCCTGCTGGCCGAGGTAGTGGAGGTTCGGCCGTCGGGGCAGGTCCTCGGGGGCGACCTTGATCGTCGGCCCGACCAGGACGACCGAGCCGACCCCGGGCGCGTCGGCCAGTCGGGCGATCAGCCCGTAGTCGAGCCGCTCGTCCACCGCGCCGTAGTACCCGAAGATCGGCCGGGTGAGCCCCACGAGCGACACCGGCAGCGGCAGGATCGGGTCCGACGCCCGGGCGAAGTGGGCGGCCTCGACCGCCGAGGGGAAGCAGTGGACGTTGGCATGCCGGTCGCGCTTCCGCTCGTGCAGGCTCCGGCCGCCGGTGATCACCAGGTCGGCCCGCCCCAGGAGGCGGGACTCGGCGTCGAGCAGGCCCTCGGGCGCGCCGGCGAAGCTCGCCAGTTCGTCCATGCAGTCATAGACGACGACCTGGCCTTGATCGAGGCGATCCCCGTAACGGGCGAACATCGGCGAATAGAACCAGCGCACCAGGGGCCGGTCGACCCGAGCCATGGCCACGTAGTCCTCGACCAGTCGGCCGAGGTCGAAGTCCGAGGAGGGGCGGCGATGCGGCCTGAGCACCGTGACGCCCTCGGCGACCCGGAGGACGTCCAGTCCAGGCGGGCGATCGTCGAAGACCGGCTCCTCCTCGACCACGACCGGCCAATGCCCGGCAATCCGTGACAGGAGATGTTGGGGACGCTGGTAGACCCAATCCCAGCGCAGGTGGGAATGACAGACCAAAAGCGGGCTGGACGCCTCGGTCGGGCGACGATGCGGCATCGATGGATTCTTTCTCGCTGTCCGGTGAAAACGCACCTCCTCGGTTCCAGACCGAGGGGGCTGTTCGACCCTGCGACGCCCCTGATGTGAAATTCTAATTATTCTCGGATTTTTGTCTATGATCGCTCGGCAGGCGTGGATTGAGCCCGCACGGACCGGCCCGAGGGCCATCCCTGGACCTCGGACCGGCATTCCGTTTGCATTTTTCGGGCCCATCTCCCATTGCCATCGAAATCGTTGGGAAACCGAAATGGAGATGGAGCCATGCCCCAGGGCGACAAATCGAAATATACCCCCAAGCAGAAGCGGAAGGCCGAGCACATCGAGGAAAGCTACGAGAGCCGAGGTGTGCCCGAGGACGAGGCCAAGGCCCGGGCCTGGGCCACGGTCAACAAGGAGTCCGGCGGCGGGAACCTCTCGGGCAGCGGCCGCGGGCAAGCCGACACCCACGTTTCCAGCGAGCAGGGCGGCAAGAAGGGAGGCGCGGCCTCGGCTTCACGCACCCCCGAGCAGCGCCCCGCCTCGGCCAAGAAGGCCGCCGCCACCCGCAAGAAGAACCGAGAGGCGAAGGCCTGAACCCGCCCGCCGCATTGATCGAACTCTCCTATCGCGATATGCTCACAACCGAGAGGACGCGACCATGGCCGATGAATCGCAGGGACGGCCCACCCGCCGGGAGTTCCTGGCGGCCGGGGCCTTGACCGCCGTCTCGGCCCAGGCCGCCGCGGCCCAGGGGCCGGTTAGGCCCCCCTCCCCGCTGGAGATCCCGACCCAGAAGGCCAGGACCGAGGTCCAGGATGGGCCGCCCCCCTCCCCCCTCGCGGCCGACCGCCGGCTCGGCTTCGCCATCGTCGGGCTCGGCGAGCTGGCCCTGGGCCAGGTCCTCCCGGCGTTCGGCCAGTGCAAGTTCGCCAGGCCGACCGCCCTCGTCAGCGGCGATCGGGCCAAGGCCGAGAAGGTCGCCCGGGAGCACGGGATCAGCCCCGATCACATCTACGATTACAGGACGTTCGACCGGATCGCCGACGACCCGACCGTCGACGTCGTCTACATCATCCTGCCCAACAGCATGCACCTGGAATACACCGTCAGGGCCGCCAAGGCGGGCAAGCACATGCTCTGCGAGAAGCCGATGGCGGTCTTGTCGGCCGAGTGCGAGGAGATGATCTCCGCCTGCGAGAAGGCCAATCGCCGGCTGATGATCGCCTACCGGTGCCAGTACGAGCCGTTCAACCGCGAGCTGATCCGCCTGGCGCGCTCGGAGGAGTTCGGCCCGCTCCGCCTGATCGAGGCGTCGAACGGCCAGGCCCAAGGGAGCCCCGACCAGTGGCGCCAGAAGAAGGCCCTGGCCGGCGGCGGCTCGCTGCCCGACGTCGGAATCTATTGCCTGAACGCCGCCCGATACGTCACCGGCGAGGAGCCCGTCCAGGTCGGCGCCCAGATCGTGACCGACACCTCCGACCCCCGGTTCAAGGAGGTCGAGGATCGCGTCAGCTTCCAGCTCCGGTTCCCTTCGGGCGTGCAGGCCAATTGCCAGACGTTCTACTCGGCCCACGAGTCCCGACGCTGCCGGGGCCTGGCCGAACGTGGCTGGATCGACCTCGACCCGGCCTTCGCCTACCACGGCCTGAAGCTCAAGACCTCGCACGCCAGGGGCGGGGCCGAACTTTCCACCGAGATCAAGCTCTCGGAGAAGAACCAGTTCGCCCTGGAGATGGACCACATGGCCGAGCGCGTGGCCAGGAACGAGCCGCCGCGGACGCCCGGCAGGAGGGCCTCCAGGATCTCCGCCTGATCGAGACGATCTACCGAGCCGCCTGCGAAGGCCGCTCGATCGAGCTTCCCGCCGTGGCCGGCAAGGACCCGACCCGCGAGCCCGCCCTGACTTGATCGGGTTCGAAACGCTGAGGGCCGGGCATCAACCCGGCCCTCTGGCCTTTGCGGAGGTCGGCTTCAACCCTCAGGCGGGTTTCCACTGGCTCTGGACCGCGACGTGATCCTTGTTCAGGTGGACGTGGTCGTGGACCTTGGCGACCCACGAAGTCGGGATGACGTGGTGCATGCCGTCGGGGCTGTCGTTCTTGGTGAGCTTGATGTGATCGCCGGAGACGTGGTCGACCTTGCCGACCTTGGTGCCGCACGAAGCGTAGACGTCCATGTGCTCCTTGATGTCGGCCGTCGACCCCACGCTGCCGGTGCTGCTGCTCAAGGGGGTCCCGGTCTTGTGCTCGACCTTCTGGGCCACTTCCTCGAGCTTGTGGCCAGCCTGGTGGGCCTTCTCCTTGGCCCAGTCGGCCGCCTCTTCGGCCTTCTCGCCGATGGTGTGGCCCGCCTTGGTCGCGGCCTCGGAGATCTTCTGCCCGGCGTCGTCGACCTTGTCCTTGATTGTTTCGGCCATGAGGTTCGCTCCCAGTCAACGGGGATGTCCGCGCTCGTCGGCGGGACGGGGTTTTCATAGTTCTCTTGAATCTCGCAAACAGTGTGCCGCCGGCCGGTGGCGCCCCGGGCCGCCGGGCCCAGAATTCATCACCGATCCCGGAACGATGCTTGCAGATTTGGCGCTGGCTTGATCGGTAACACGGCCACTGTCGCCGGACACCCGGATGGAATCGTGGCCGACCTGGGTGAGAAATGCGACTAACGCCCGCCTTGGAAAACGATCTTGTCGAGATGGGAATAGACGAGTGCCGGCGGCACGACTCGGCGGCCCATTGGGTTCGTCTTGTCGAAAGGTGGATCTGCATCGGGAAGGGTGCTTGGGTTCGTTATTGCCGGCTGCCTTCGACATCGCCACGCCGGAGTGATTGGGTTCGTTTTTCCCAGCGAGCATCCACTTGAGTACCGGATGTGTTAGAGAACGCAGGTCAAATGGGCGATTTGGGCGGACCTGGCATTTCGAGCCGGAGGCGTTGTGGACTTGCGGTCCGGGGTGGGTTCGCCTAAGATACTATGCCCCCATGCTGGAAGCCCTCGCGTGGCGATCCGGACCCGCCGATACGGACGGCGAGCCCATCCCGCCGCCTCATGCCCCCCTCCCCTCCTTAGTCGAGACACCGGACCGCCATGATCCGCCTTATCAACGCGCGCAAGAATTTTGGCCATCAGACGCTTTATGACGGCGTCGAGGCCTCGATCGTCCGCGGCGAGCGGATCGGGCTGCTCGGCAAGAACGGCGCCGGGAAGTCGACGCTGTTCAAGGTCTTGATGGGCAAGGACCACCTGGATTCGGGCGAGATGCTCCGCGACCGCAAGGTCTCGATCGGCTACCTGGCCCAGGAGATCCACCCGCTCAAGCATGGCACGGTCTTCGAGAACATGCTCCAGCACCTCGGCCCCTGGACCGAGGCCGACGTCCGGCTCAAGAAGGTGATGGCCGGCCTGGAGGTGGGCGACCCCAAGGCCCTGGATGACTACGACGACGCGATGGAGGCGTTCCTCACCGCGGGCGGCTACGAGATGGAGGCCCGGGCCAAGGCGATCCTGCTGGGCCTGGGCTTCTCGGTCCAGAAGCTCGACGAGCCGGTGGCCTCGCTCTCCGGCGGCTGGGCGATGCGGCTGGCCCTGGGCGGCATGCTCGCCTTCGAGCACGACCTGCTCCTGCTCGACGAGCCGACGAACCACCTCGACCTCCTCAGCGTCAAGTGGTTCGAGGACTTCCTCCGCTCCTACCCCGGGGCGATCCTGATCACCTGCCACGACCGCGACTTCCTCGACCGGGTGATCACCAAGACCTTCGAGCTGGAGATGGGCAAGCTCCACGCCTACTCGGGCAACTACTCGGCCTTCCTCCCCCAGAAAGAGCACCGGATCTCGATCCAGCAGGCCGCCTTCGAGGGCCAGCAGAAGAAGATCAAGGAGATGCAGGACTTCGTCGACCGCAACAAGGCCCGGGCCTCGACCGCGTCGCGGGCCCAGAGCCGCCTCAAGGCGATCGAGAAGATCGACCGGGTCGACGCCCCTCAGACCGACAACGCATCGATGCGGATCCGCCTGCCCGAGCCACCGAGGAGCGGCCAGGTCGTCGCCAAGCTCGAGAACGTCGGCTTCGCCTACGGCCCCAAGGTCGTCTACTCCCGGCTCGACCTGGAACTCCAGCGCGGCGACCGGGTCGTCCTGGTCGGCCCCAACGGGGCCGGCAAGACCACGCTGATGAAGCTCCTGGCCGGGGTCCACAAGCCGACCCGGGGCGAGGTCGCGCTCGGCTCGAACGTCTTCGCCACCTACTTCGCCCAGCACCGGGTCGAGGCCCTGAACCCCAAGTCGACCGTCCTGGCCACGATGCGCGAGGTCCACCCGGGCGCCCCCGAGGGGACCCTCCGCGGGATGCTCGGCGCCTTCCTCTTCAGCGGCGAGGCCGCCGAGAAGCCGGTCTCCGCCCTCTCCGGCGGCGAGAAGACCCGGCTCTGCCTGGCCAAGATCCTCACCGTCGCCCACAACTTCATCATGATGGACGAGCCGACGAACCACCTCGACATCGCCAGTCGCGACATCCTCGAAGAAGCCCTCAACGAGTACCAGGGCACCCTCTGCTTCATCTCCCACGACGAGCACTTCATCCGGGCCGTCGCCAACAAGGTGATCGAGGTCGACACCGGCAAGCTCACCGTGTACCCCTCCAACTACGACGGCTACCTCTACAGCAAGGCCCAGCGGCCCGACCTCGACAGCCCCTTCGCCGCCCTCGTCCGCGGCCTCAAGCTCAAGGACGACAAGCCCGCCCAGCCAGCCCCAGCCAAGGGCCGCGGCAAGGCTTCGGTCGCCTGAGATGTGATCTTCGGCCGAGGAATTGGTAGGATTGTCTTGGTGACCCCCTCCCATTTCTAGCCCAACCATGCAAGGGGCTCAGCATGGCAGATCCTCGACGCGATCTAACACTCCTCGATCTCCCGCCTCACCTGATCGCGAGCATCGATGGCTTGGTCTCGGAGGCGATCCGATCACACCTACCGAAAGCCATCGATGAAGCCCTTCATCAACAAGGTTTCAGCAACGAAGTTGCTGGCCTCATCCATCTGTTAGCAGCCCGCGCCAACGATTCGAAGGACGCGACGTTGGAAAAAGCCCTCACCCTCTACGGCCTGGCGCTCGACGCGAGGGAAAAGGGTAATCGGTTGGCAATCCTGAATCAGGAAGATCAAATCATTCACGACGTCGTCGGTTTCGACGCGGTCCCGGTTTAGAGCGGGAATTAATGAATTTGCCCGCCGGTGAGGGTCTTGGACCGAAACAGGCGAAGCGGGATATCCCCTCCACGCCAACATCATTCAGCCCGACCGCTCGCCTCGACTCGATGATCCAAGGCCGAATTGCGTCCTTGGAGGCCGACAAGGCGAAGCTCCAGAAGGACAAAGCGACGCTCGAATCCGAGGTGTCACGCCTGCAAGATCGCCTGATGGGCTCGGTCGCCGACGTGGCCCGGCTCACGGAGTCGCTCGCCAACGCGAAGGTCAATGGGCTGTGGTGGCCACGATCCTCATCGGCGTTGGTGGGTTCCTGGTCAGTTATGCGACGTTCACCGGGAATCTGGCCAAGACGGTCGCGGATGGGTCGGCCGGTTGACTCGTGGCGGGGATCGCGCTGATGGTGGCAAATTCCCCACGCCGTCGATCGGCCAGTTGATCGGCGTTCAATTCGGTCTAAAATCTCCGTAATGAGGCGGATGGACAACGGGCGCCGATCCGATGTCGGCGAGGAAGGCAAGGCCCAAACATGGCGAGCACGCTGGGGGCGATCCGGGAGAAGGTCGAGGCGGGCGTCCGGCTCAGCTTCGAGGACGGCCTGGACCTGGAGGCGTCGAACGACCTGTTCGCGATCGGTTCGATGGCGAACCTGGTCCGCGAGCGTTATAACGGCAACTTCGGCTATTATAACGTCAATACGCATATCAACCCGACCAACGTCTGCGTCTACAAGTGCGACTTCTGCGCGTTCCGGGCCGACCTGGACGACAAGCGGGCGTACGTGATGGACCGGCGCCAGATCCTCGAGCGGGCCGGCCAGGCCCACGCACGGGGGGCGACCGAGCTGCACATCGTCGGCGGCCTGCATCACAAGCTGCCGTTCGACTACTACGTCGACCTCGTGCGCTGGATCAAGGAGGCGTACCCCGAGATCCACATCAAGGCGTACACGGGCGTGGAGATCGAGTTCTTCGCCAAGATCGCCAGGCTGTCGATCCGCGAGGTCCTGGAGCGGCTGGTCGAGGCCGGGCTCGGCAGCTTGCCCGGGGGCGGGGCGGAGATCTTCCATCCCGAGGTCCGCGAAGAGGTCTGCGGGGCCAAGGCCTCGACCGAGACCTGGCTTGAGGTCCACCGGACCGCCCACAAGCTCGGGCTCCACTCCAACGCCACGATGCTGTATGGCCACATCGACCGGGCGAAGCATCGGATCGACCACCTGGTCCGGCTCCGCGATCTCCAGGACGAGACGGGCGGGTTCCAGACGTTCATCCCGCTCGCATTCCACCCCGACAATTCCAGGATGGACGAGATCCCCAAGCCGTCGGGCGTGATGGACCTCAAGACGATGGCCATCAGCCGCCTGATGCTCGACAACTTCCCGCACATCAAGGCGTACTGGGTGATGCTCGGGATCAAGACCGCCCAGGTCGCCCTGGCCTTCGGCGCCGACGACATCGACGGGACCGTGGTCCACGAGACGATCTACCACGAGGCCGGGGCCGAGACCCCGCAGGAGATCACCGTCGCCGAGATCCGCCGCCTGATCGCCGAGGCCGGCCGCATCCCCGTCGAGCGCGACACCCTGTATCACCGGGTCGAGCGTGACGGCGCCCGCTGGACCAGCGGCGAGGCCATCAAGGTCGCGGCCCTGGCCGGCTGATCGCGGCCCTGGCGGGCTGACCGGGGATGCGAGGAGCGGCTTCTCCTCGATCTCCGATCCGAGAAAGGCGCGAGCCCCGGAGGAACGGGAAGTTCCTCCGGGGCTCGCTTGCTTTAATCAGAGTTTGACTGCACGACCGACCTTAGCGTCCGGCGCCGGTCGGGGTCCTGCGACCCTTGAGGGGTCCGCCGCCGGTCCCGCCGCTGCTGTGGCCGTGACCGTAGTTGCCGCCGCCGCCACCGCCGCTATTACGGCGGGGGGGATGGAACGGGCGACCGCCTCGGGCCGGCCCGCCGCGACTGCGGCCGGGGGCCGGGCGCTGGGGGCGGAAGAACGGGCGAGGAGGGGCGGGGATGCCGTCGACCTGATCGGCTTCGAGCTCTCGGGCGATCGCCCGCTCGATCTGGTCGAGGATCTTGCCCTGGTCGGGCACGACCAGCGAGAACGCCGCGCCTTCGGAGCCCATCCGGCCGGTCCGGCCGATCCGGTGGACGTAATGCTCGGGGTCTTCGGGCAGGTCGAAGTTGATGACGTGCGAGACCCCTCGGACGTCGATCCCGCGGCCGACGACGTCGGTGGCGACCAGGATGGTCAGCCGGCCGAGCCGGAACCCCTGGAGGACCCGGTTGCGCTGGGCCTGGCTGAGGTTGCCGTGCATGGTGTCGGCCTTGAAGCCTTCCTGGCGGAGCAGGAGCCCGACGCGGTCGGCCCCCCGCTTGGTCCGGCAGAAGACGATGGCCCGGGCGGGCTGCTCGCGGCGGATCAGGCCGATCAGGAGGTCGAACTTGCGGTCGTTGGTGACCATCAGGTAGGACTGGCGGATCGCCGGGATCGTCGCGTCCTCGTTCTCCTTGATCAGCCGGACGTCCTCGGGGTCGACCAGGTAGGTCTGGGCGAGCTCGCGGACTTCCTTGGGCATGGTCGCGGAGAGCAGGAGGGTCTGGCGGCCGTCGGGGACGGCCCGGAGGATCTCCTCGACGGCCGGGCGGAACCCGATGTCGAGCATCTGGTCGGCCTCGTCGAGGATGACCATCTTGACCTTGTCGAGCCGGATGGCGTTGCGGCCCATCAGGTCCATCAGGCGGCCCGGGGTGGCCACCACGAGCTGGCACCCCTGGCCGAGCAGCCGCTGCTGGCGGATGATCGACTCGCCGCCGACGACGGCGACGGCGAAGGTCCGCCGGCCGTGGCAAAGCCGCTCGAATTCGACGCAGATCTGGGTGACGAGCTCGCGGGTCGGGGCCAGGATCAGGACCTGGGGCCGCCGCTCGCGCTCGTCGATCTTCTCCAGGGCCGGCAGGAGGAAGGCCGCGGTCTTGCCGGTGCCGGTGGGGGCGTTGCCCAGGCAATCACGGCCCGCCACGGCGGCCGGGATCAGGCCGGCCTGGATCGGGCTGGGGGACTTGAAACCGGCGCGATCCAGGGCGCGGAGCGACGTTTCGCTCAGCCCAAGGTCGGCGAAGGTCAGCCCGGTGATCTCGAGTTCGGCCTCGTTGTTCTCGATGTTCTCTTCTGCGATCGTCGTCTGCAAACTCAGCTCCTTGAAGACCCCAGCTTGCGGCGCGGACGGACGACACGAGCCAAACGGTCGTCGAATGCTCGGACGCGGCTTCCATTCAGTCGGCCTTGTCGCGCCACAAAAGGTCCGCCCCGATCAGGATGATCGGGGGCGGGAGGGAGCGCAAGCGCAAAGAGACCAACCTGGCGGGGATTACGCGAATAGGCGAGGGGTAGCTCGGCCTCAAGCCGGTGGGGTTTCGGGATCGACAACAGTCAATCCAGTCCAAGTCATTGTAACACGTCGTCAAGCGCGAGCGAACCTCACTTTGCCGGAGATCCGGAAAAACGCCGAAACTCGCGCGTTGTCCGTCGTGGTTCGACCAAAGTCATCGAAGTGTTGGGTCGGAGTCCGTTAGAACTCGGCGTCCGCCGGCCCGGCAGGGCCTTCCGCCCCGATCCTGGTGTGATATCGGCCATAAGCGAAGTAAATCAAGAGCCCGAGCGCCAGCCAGGCCACGAGGCGGATCCAGTTGTCCGGGCCGAGCGAGAACATCAGCCCGCCGTTAACCACGATGCCCAGGCCGGCCACTGCCGGCAGGGCGGGCACCCGGAAGGGCCGGTCGGCCTCGGGGCTCTTGTACCTCAAGATCACCACGGCGAGGCAGACGATCAGGAAGGCGAACAGGGTCCCCACGCTCACCAGCTCGGCCAGGAAGTTCAGGGGGGCCAGGGCCGAGATCGTCCCCACGAACACGCCGACCAGGATCGTCGACTTCCAAGGGGTCCGGAACCGGGGGTGGACCGCCGCGAAGAACGAGGGGGGGAGCATCCCGTCGCGGGACATCGCCAGCAAGATCCGGGGCTGGCTGAGGGTGCTCACCAGCAGGACGCTGCTGATCCCCGCCAGGATCGCCGCGGTGATCAGGCCCGAGGCCCAGGTCGTGCCGTGCCTCTGGAACGCCGAGGCCATCGGCGCATCCACGTCGATCTCGGCGTAGGGGACCATCCCGGTCAGGATCGCCGCCACGGCGACATAGAGCACGGTGCAGATCAGGAGCGACGCCATGATCCCGATCGCCAGGTCGCGGCGGGGGTTCTTGGCCTCCTCGGCCTGCGTCGAGATCGCGTCGAAGCCGATGTAGGCGAAGAAGATGTGCGCCGCGCCCAGGGTCACCCCCCTCCAGCCGTTCTCCTTGTGGAGGAACGGGGTCCAGTTGCGGGCATCGACGTAGGTGGCCCCGAGGCCGATGATCAGGAGGATGACCGACAGGTTCAGGCCGACCATCGCCGCGTTGAAGGCCGCGGTCTCGCGGATGCCGACGATCAGGATCGCCGTGATCGCCACCATGACCAGCAGGGCCGGCAGGTTGAACCAGGCCTGGACCAGCTCGACCGACCCGTCGAGTCCCGCGACCCCGACCCGGTTCCAGACGAACGCGTGCGTCTTGGAGTCGAATTCCCAGGGGGAGTTCAGCCAGCGCGGGTCGAGCATGACCCCGAACTGGTTCCGGAACAGCGCGGCGAGGTACTTCGACCAGCCCACCGCGACCGCCGCCGAGCCGATCGCGTACTCCAGGATCAGGTCCCAGCCGATGACCCAGGCCACCAGCTCGCCCAGGGTCGCGTAGGCATAGGTGTAGGCGCTGCCCGAGACCGGGACCATGCTGGCCAGCTCGGAGTAGCAGAGCGCGGCGAACCCGCATCCCAGCCCGGCGAGCAGGAACGAGAGGATCAGCGAAGGCCCGGCGTCGTTCCGCGCGGCCTCCCCGGTCAGCACGAAGATCCCCGCGCCGATGGTCGCCCCCACCCCCAGGGCCGTCAGGGCGACCGGCCCCAGCGCCCGCTTGAGCCGCTGCCCGGCGTCGGCCTCCTTCAGCAGCGTCTCGATCGGCTTCCTCGCGAACGGGTCGGACGGTCGTCGTCCCATCCCTTTGTCCAATGTCTCGATCCTTTCGAATGGTCGTCGCGCGTCGTCTGGCGGGCTTCACCGTACCTAAATCCGTAGACGGGGCAAGGGGGCCGATCGCCGAGGTCGAAATCCGCCGAGGTTCGTAGGGGAAACTCGACCCGGCAAAAATTTTTTCAGCACCTCATTTACTCCCGCGAACGCTCCTGTATCATGTCTTCCTCTCATGGTTGAATTGGTGATACCGTCGGGGACGACCATTTTATGAGCGAATTCTACGAGTTCCTCAGGAAGCTGGTGGAGAAAGATCAACTCCCAGCTTTCCTCTGCGGGGTGGTGCTCGGTGTCTCGTTATTGCCGCTAGTGTCCCGAGTTAGAAATTCGCTCACAAACCTTCTTGACCCGGTCCAGGATCAGATCCGCCCCGGCGGTCCACACAAAGGGCTTGGGATTCTCGTTATGAGCGGCCAGGTAATCCAGG
>JAABUQ010000837.1_pt1 | contig 70632 bp, 62 predicted proteins | sample 5560001 | NCBI WGS metagenome assembly JAABUQ01 (sample SAMN10711888, study PRJNA513371) | rock metagenome | isolation source: Antarctica rocks | place: Antarctica: Victoria Land, Finger Mt nord | collected 2015-12-18 | reverse complement strand
TTGTTCAGGTCGGGGTCGTTTTCGCATGGGTCGCTCCCTGGCTCTCTGCCAGTTGTACGATTCCCATTAAGACTGGACCAGGTTTTGGGGAGCAGGCCAGGGGAGATTGAACCGCCAAGACGCCAAGGGAGGAAAAGAGAGGGAGCAGATGAAAACAAGATTTGAGAAAAAATTTAATTATTAATTGGTCTTGATTTTCCTTCTCTTTCCCTCTCTCCTCTTCCCTCCGCGCCCCTGGCGGCTTGGTGGTTCAATCTCCCCGATTTCTTCCAACCCATCAGGGCATGGGAAGGTCGAGGAACTCGAACGGGATCTCGGCCACCCCCCGGATCAGCCCGTGATAGCGGAGCGTGGCCGGATCGGCGGGCGTCCCGTCTCCGCGCGGGAGGAGGGTCAGGGTGAGGCGGGTTTCGTCGGCCGAGTAGGACGTGGCGGACGGGAACCAGGCGAGGGGCCGGCGGCTCGCGTCGAGGATTTCCAGTTGCTGCTGGGGGGACTCGGGGCGATAGGGCATCGCGTCGTTGTCCTCGGCCGCCGGCGGTTGCCAGGCCCCTTCGGCGACCCGCAAGGCCACCTCGATCGTCGCCGGCTGGCCGTCTCGCGCCGGTCGCCGAGCGAGGACGGCCAGGGCGACCTGATCGTCGCGGAAGGGCCGCGACGACGCCTTGTCCAGGGGGATCTCCAGCGACTCGGGCCGGCGAGTGGCCACGACCACCGGGATCACCCCCTTGATCCGCGCGATCCGCCGGCCGGGGTCGTCGGGGCGGACGAGGTCGACCCGGAGGCGCACCAGGGGGGACGGATTGACCCCGTAGTAGCCCCAGGATTGCTGGACCGCCGCGCGGTCGGGCGGCACGACCAGCGAGCGCCCCCGGTCGTCGACCGCCTCGGACAGCCGGACCGCCCCGTTCTGGGTGATCGAGAGGTGGGGCTCGGCCGCCACCAGGAGTTGCAAGTAAAACTGCCGGGCGGGGCTGTCGCCAACCCGCGCCGACTCGTCGGGACTCGGGGCGACGCCCCCCCGGGCGACCGGCCCACGGCGGGGCCGGTCGAGGCGGATCTCGCTCTGATAATGGAGGCTCGCCAGGTGGACCCGGAACGGGCCGCTGTCGGCGACGGGCTCGGGCGGAGGGGCGTAACCTTCGTACAACGGGAAGGTCGAATCGCCCGACCCCAGGGTCGGTTGGCCGCCGAGGACGTAGTGGGCGTCGGCCGCCCGGCAGAGGGCGTCCATCGCCTTCCAGAACGGCAAGGGCTGGCCTTCGACCAGCGTGAGCCGCCGGCCCGCCCAGTCCGCTTCCCCGTCGGACGAGGCCGCCAGGGCCAGGCCGGTCTTCCGGTTGATCGTCGCGACGGCGTCGGAGAGCCGGACCTCGCGAAAGTCGAGCCCGACCGGGGTCGGCTGCTCCAGGAGCGTTTGTTCGATCCGCCGGAGGATCGCCGACGCCCGGCTCCGGACCTCCGGGTCCTTGTCGCCCCTGGCCCCCTTCAAGGCCGGCAGCGCCGCCCGCCCCAGCTTCGTCAACGCCGCTTCCGCCGCCTCGCGCTGGGCGAATCGCGACGATCCGAGTTGCCCGACCAGCGACGCGGGGTCGGCCGTCGGCGCCGGCAACCCGAGGACGACGACCAACGCGAGGGCGGCACCATGCATCGGGCTCTCCGTCGAGGGTCTGGGGGACCGGGGGGCGACCACGACCCAAGGACGCTCGCGCCGCCGGACCCCTGGGGACTCCATCATAACCCACACCCCATGCAAATCCACGACCACGACGCGATTCCCCGGCGAAGATCGCCCAATCGAAAATTTTGGGAGAGTCGAGCGGTTCGCCAACCTGCGGGATGCCAGATTGCAAGGATTTTCCGATTCCAGACGGCGGCAAGCCGAGAGGAACGTGATCTTCTGAAATCTGGAATGCTTGAGATCCGCGATCCATCCTTCGACCCGGCTTGAAGGACCGATCGACCCTGGGGAATTCCGGGCCCTGGACTGGTGGCATCCCATTCCCGTGGTAAGATGAAAGGTGGCGCGGTGCGGGTCGCCGACGGGGCCGGCACGTGTTGTGCGGTGACGCTGAAGTTATCGAGGACGGACCGCGCGAGATCCCCGATCCGCGCTCCGCGATCACCCCGGGGACGGAGACGTCGGATGTTCACTCGCCGCAGACCGCTCATTTCCCTGGCCCTCGGCCTCCTGGCCCTCGCCTCGGCCGGCTCGCCGGCCCGGGCCCAGAGCAATGTATTCAACCCCTACGGCAATTCCGGGTACGCGGATTACCGCGAATTCGCCTCGCCGGTCTACTCGAACAACCCGAGCCTGCCAGGCCAGGCCCGGCTCCAGGACGAGCAGATCGGCGGCCGGCCCCGCGCCAACCAGTACCAGGCGTACACCGATTCGCTCGGCGGGTCCGACAGCGAGTTCGGGTCCCGGGGCGGCCGGCCGGTCGGCGGAGCGGGCGTCCCCTATTATCGGGCCTACCGCCAGCTCAACCAGGAATCCAACCGGGTCTACAGGCCCAACGACAACGAGGCCAGCCGCAAGTTCGACGAGCGGCTGAGGTCGCGTGACCTCCAGTACGCCCGGAGCCTGGAAGCGCACGCCAAGGCGATGGAAGAGCGCGACCCGGTCAAGCGGGCCAAGCTGCTCCGCCAGATCGAACAGGATGCCGCGCGGCCGACCACCGCGACGTCACCCCGGACCGCCCCCGCCGCCCGAGCCGCCGCCCCCCGAGCGGGCCAGACCCCGGCCGCCGCCTCAGCCGCCGCCGCCGCGACCCGGGCCCCGGCTCGCCCTCGCGCCGCCCAGCCGGCCGCGACCCCCACCCAGCCGGCCGCGGCCCCGCCCACCGGACCCCGGACCGTGGCCCCCGCGGTCCCGGTGACCCCGGCCGCTCGCCCGACCGAGCCGTCGACGATCCCCGCTTCCCCCCCTCGCTGAACGGATCGGCGTCGAAAGGTGGCCATCCCGGCGGCCCCCTTTGACGCTCGCCGTCGCCGTTCCTACAATCACCTCCGCAGGGCACCGGGCGGCGGGAAAGTTCGACCCGGTGCCCTCTTGCGATCCCGCGAATCCGGCGTATGATCAGGCTCATCGCGAGATGAGACGATCCCCTGGCCGATCGCCGGGGTCATTTTTGGTCCGACTTTGTGAAACTCTTCACAAAGCGGTCGTCCGGAACGGTGCGGACCTGGCGCTCATGGGAACGGAATTCACGCCGATCTTCCTGTTCATCCTGGTCGCGATCTTCACGGCGATCAGCATGCTGGGCCTCAGCGCGGTGCTCGGCCCGAGGAAGACGACGGCGGTCAAGCAGATGCCCTACGAGTCGGGCATGGACCCGATCGGCGACGCCCGCCAGCGGTTCGACGTCCGCTACTACCTGGTGGCGATCGTGTTCCTGCTGTTCGACGTCGAGCTGCTGTTCCTCTATCCCTGGGCGGTCGGGAACTATAGCGCCGAGATCCCGCCGGCGGCGGCCGTGGCCGCCGCCCAGCCGGGATCGGGCGTCGTGGCCGTCGCCGCCGCTCCGGCCTTGCCGGGCATCCCCCGCGAGTTCCGCGGCCTGGTGTTCGGCGAGATCCTCGTCTTCATCCTCGTCCTGGCGGCGGCCTTCGCCTATGCCTGGCGTAAGGGGGTGTTCGAATGGCGCTGAGCATACCGACGACGGGTGGTCCCGGGACCCCCGCCGCGAATCCGCTGGGCTCGGTCGCGGGCGTTCGCGCGCCCGGGGCCCTCGAAGTCCCCGAGAACACGATCATCTCGCGCGTCGAGGACGTCGTGAACTGGGGCGTCAACTACAGCCGCAAGAATAGCCTCTGGCCGATGCCGTTCGCGACGGCCTGCTGCGGGATCGAGCTGATGGCCGTCGGCGCCAGCCGGTTCGACATCGCCCGGTTCGGCGCCGAGGTCATGCGGTTCAGCCCCCGGCAGTGCGACCTGATGATCATCGCCGGCCGGATCGCCATGAAGATGATGCCGGTCCTCCAGCGGATCTGGCTCCAGATGCCCGAGCCCAAGTGGTGCATCAGCATGGGCGCCTGCGCCTCGACCGGCGGGATCTTCGACACCTACGCCGTGGTCCAAGGGGTCGACCGCTTCATGCCGGTCGACGTCTACATCCCCGGCTGCCCGCCCCGCCCCGAGCAGATCCTCCGGGCCCTGATGGACTTGCAAGCCAAGATCCAGAAGGGGGGCACGCTGGCCGGCAACAACGGCCTGCCCGAGCTCCTGGAACGCGAGAAGATGATCCAGGAGAAGCGGCAACTCCCCGCCGGCCTGGCCCTGGCCGACGAACGCGGCGACGAGGCCCGCTACGGGTATCGCCTCCCCGGCGGCAACGGCCTGCTCGGCCCCGACGAGACCCGGTAACCTGGCGAGTGGCTCCTCGCCTCGCTTCGATCGACCACCACGAAGGGGACCCGCACCGTGACCGAGGCCGCCGCGACCGCCACCGACGTCCACGCCCCGACCCTGGCGACCCTGGCCCGCGTCCTGGGCGACGGCGTCTTCGCCGTCTCGCGGTTCCGCGACAACGTCCGGCTCCGCGTCGGGCCCGATCGCCTGATCGGCCTGATCCGGGCGATCCGCGACGAATGCGGCTTCCGGATGCTCATCGAGCTGGGCGGGGTCGACTACCTGGGCTACCCCGACCGCCCGGCCGGGCTGGAGCGGTTCGAGGTCCATTACGTCCTGCTCCACCTCGACACGACCGAGCGGATCATCGTCAAGGTCGGCGTCGACGACCCCAACCCGACCCTGCCGTCGGTCACCCCGATGTGGACGGGGGCGGACTGGATGGAGCGCGAGGTCTTCGACATGTACGGGATTCGCTTCGAGGGCCACCCCGACCTCCGGCGGATCTTGATGCCCGAGGAGTTCGCCGCCCACCCGCTCCGCAAGGATTACCCGCTCCGGGGCCGGGGCGAACGCCACAACTTCCCCCGCCTCACGCGGGGCGAGTCCTGATCGGATTGGAAAAAGCGGGGACGACCCCGCCCGCCCGGACCTTCGATCGTCAGACCGAGATAACCCCACGATCCGCCGCCCATCGCAGGTGCCATCCCCATGCCGGCCAATTTGCTCGACGAGCCCGAGATCGGCGTTGAGCGTAAAGACTACCACTGGACGCTCAACTTCGGCCCGCAACACCCGGCCACCCACACCACGCTCCGCCTGATCCTGGAACTGGATGGCGAGCGGATCGTGAAGGCGACGCCGGACATCGGCTACCTCCATTCGGGGTTCGAGAAGCTCGGCGAGCACTTGAACTTCAACCAGTACGTCACCATCGTCGACCGCAAGAATTACATCAGCCCGCCGATGAACGAGGTCGCCTGGCATCACGCGGTCGAGAAGCTCCTCGACGTCGAGATCACCAAGCGGTGCCAGTACATCCGCGTCATCATCGGCGAGCTGGCGCGGATCAGCGACCACCTGCTCTGCGTCGGCGCCGCGGCGCTCGACCTCGGGGCGTTCACCGCCTTCTTGTTCTGCTTCAACCAGCGCGAGCTGATCTACGACGTCTACGAGGAGATGTCGGGCTATCGCTTCCACCCGAGCTATACCCGGGTCGGCGGCGTCCTCCACGACTTCAACGACCGGGTCATCACCCGGGTCCGGACCGTCCTGGGCAGCCTGCCCAAGGCGCTGGCCGACGTGGAGAAGCTGGTCCTCCGCAACCGGATCTTCCTCGACCGGGTCCGCGGCGTCGGCGTCCTGACCAAGGAAGACGCCATCAGGTTCTGCGCCACCGGCCCGGTGTCGCGGGCCAGCGGGATGACCTACGACATCCGCAAGGATGAGCCCTACCTTTCCTACCCCGACTTCGATTTCCAGGTCCCCGTCGCCACCGAGGGGGACAGCTACGCCCGGTTCCAGGTCCGCCTTGAAGAGATCTACCAGAGCATGGGGATCGTCCGCCAGGCGATCGAGAACCTGCCGAGCGGGCCGGTCAACGCGCCGATCGCCGGGAAGTTCCCCCTGCCCGACAAGGGGACGACCTACAACAGCATGGAAGGCCTGATCCAGCACTTCGAGATCCTCATGACCAACCGCGGGATCGTGTCGCCCTGGGACGAAGTCTACGCGGCGATCGAGAGCCCCAACGGCGAACTGGGCTACTATCTCGTGTCCGACGGCAGCCAGACCGCCTGGCGGACCCGGACCCGCCCCCCCTCGTTCGTCCACTTCCAGATCTTCCCGCACATCATCAAGGACCACCTGATCGCCGACATCGTCGCGGTCCTGGGGAGCCTGAACATCATCGCCGCCGAGCTGGACCGCTGAGAGAATTCGACCCGCCGAGAGCGAGGGACCCCGACCGATGGCCGTAGAAGCGACGACCCCGATGCTGTCCGAGTCGATCCGGGACAAGATCCGGGCTTACATCCCGCGCTATCCCAGCAAGCGGGCGGTCACGCTCCCGGCCTTGCACATCGTCCACGAGTATTTCCGATGCGTCCCGTACCAGGCGATGGCCGAGATCGCCGAGATCCTGGAGATCACGCCGGCCGAGGTCGTCGACACGATGAGCTTCTACGGCTTCTTCCCCCAGGCCCCCATCGGCGACGTCCGGGTCTGGATCTGCCGGTCCCTGTCGTGCATGATCACCGGCGGCGACGAGATGCTCGAACACGCCTGCTCGAAGCTCGGCATCCGCTCGGGGCAGACCACCCCCGACGGCAAGCTGACCGTCGAGTTCGCCGAATGCCTGGGGATCTGCGACTTCGCCCCGGCCGCCCTCGCCGACGACGGCCGGATCTTCGGCCCGCTCACGCCGGAGAAGGTCGACGCCATGATCGCGGAAGTCAAGCGCGGCCCGGTCGACCCGACGCACGGCCTCGAACCGTCCGGCGGCCCGGCCGTCGCGTCGCGGTCGGAGGTCTGACCGCGACGCCCGCGGTGGATGGAATAACCGTCCGGAAATTTGCTCGATCCGCCGCTCCGCCCGAGCCGAAGCCTGGAGGTCGCGAACGTGGCCGCTTTCGAACCCGTCTTGACCCGCAACTTCCCGGTCGCCGACGCCCACACGCTCCGCGTCTACGAGTCGCGCGGGGGCTACAAGGCCCAGCGCAAGGCTTTCACCGAGATGGACCCCGACAAGGTGGTCCAGGTCGTCAAGGATTCCGAGCTGCGCGGCCGGGGGGGGGCGGGGTTCCCGACCGGGCTGAAGTGGACGTTCCTCCCGAAAGATCGGAAGGAAACGTTCATGTGCATCAACGCCGACGAGAGCGAGCCGGCGACGTTCAACAACCGCCAGTTGATGGAGCTGGACCCGCACCAGTTCCTCGAAGGGATCGCCATCTCCTGCTTCGCCACCAAGGCGGCGACGGCGTACATCTACGTCCGGTTCGAGTACATCAAGGCGTTCCGGGTCCTGGAACGGGCCATCGCCGAGGCCCGCGCGGCCGGCCACCTGGGCAAGGACATCTACGGGTCGGGCTTCGACCTCGAGGTGTACGTCCACCGGGGGGCGGGGGCTTATATCTGCGGCGAGGAGACCGGGCTGATCGAGAGCCTGGAAGGGAAGCGGGGCTGGCCGCGGATCAAGCCGCCGTTCCCGGCGATCGAGGGGGCGTTCCGGAAGCCGACGGTGGTCAACAACGTCGAGACGCTCGCCTGCGTCCCGCACATCATCGAGCGCGGGGCCGACTGGTTCAAGTCGATCGGGACGCCCAAGAGCCACGGGCCGAAGCTGTACTGCGTCTCGGGCCACGTCAACAAGCAGGTGTGCGTCGAGCTGCCGCTGGGCGTCACCACCCGCGAGCTGATCGAGGACCACGCCGGCGGCGTCTGGAAGGGCCGGAAGTTCAAGGCCTCCGTCCCGGGCGGGATCAGCATGGGGGTGATGTCGGCCGACGAGCTGGACGTGAAGCTCGACTTCGAGGACATCAAGAAGACCGGCTGCCTCGGCCTGGGGACCGCCGCCGTCACCGTGATGGACGACCAGACCAGCATGGTCGACTACCTGTACAACACCGCCCGGTTCTTCGCCCACGAGAGCTGCGGCCAGTGCACCCCCTGCCGCGAGGGGACCGGCTGGATGTACAAGACGATGAAGCGGATCAAGGCCGGCGGCGGGCGGATGGAAGACCTCGACGTCCTCGACCAGATGCAGGCCACGATGGGCCTGACCCCCGGGACGACCATCTGCGGCCTCGCCGACGGCGCCGCCTGGCCGTTCAAGAACGTGTTGGCCAAGTTCCGCGGCGAGCTCGAAGACTACATCCGGGCCCATCAGGCCCGGAAAGACGTCGTGACGCCGCTCCAGCGGTCGATCGCCGCCGGCCTGTCGGCCGACCCGTCCAACACCTCGCTCCAGATCCTGCCCAGCCCCGCCGCGGCGCTCCGGTCGCCCCGCGTCGATTGACGTCGCTGATCGAGTCGTAGTCAGCCCAGCCCGCGCCCGCTTGCTTGCCGGAGGCCTTCGAAGGAACCACGATGGCGACGATCATCATCAACGGCCAGGACCACGCGCTCCCCGAGGGCGAGAAGCTCAACGCCATCCAGGCCGCCAAGCGGGCCGGGGTCGACATCCCTTATTATTGCTGGCACCCCGCGCTCTCGGTCGTCGCCAACTGCCGGATGTGCGAGATCGAGGTCGGGTCCAAGGACCCCAAGACCGGCGAAGTCAAGATGATCCCCAAGCTCGTCCCGGCCTGCCAGACGCCGGCCAAGGACGGGACCGTGATCGTCACCGATAGCGCCAAGGTCCAGGAAAACCAGCGGATGGTCATGGAGTACCTCCTGATCAACCACCCGCTCGATTGCCCGGTCTGCGACCAGGCCGGGATGTGCGGGCTCCAGGATTACAGCTTCGAGTACGGCCAGGCCAGCCACCGCTTCGTCGAGGAGCGGATCGTCAACCCCCGCAAGGACGTCTCCGACGCCATCCAGTTGAATCAGGACCGGTGCATCATGTGCACCCGGTGCGTCCGGTTCACCCGCGAGATCACCCAGACCGGCGAGCTGATGGTGAGCCGCCGGGGGAACCACGCCGAGATCGACATCTTCCCCGGCCACCCGGTCGACAACCCCCTGGCCGGCAACGTCGTCGACTTGTGCCCCGTCGGCGCCCTGCTCGACAAGGACTTCCTCCACAAGCAGCGGTCGTGGTTCCTGTCGGCGCACGACGCGATCTGCACCCGGTGCTCGACCGGCTGCAACATCAAGTCGTCCGAGAACCGCGGGCGGATCTGGAAGTTCACCCCCCGGGCCAACCCCCTGGTCAACGACTACTGGATCTGCGACGAGGGCCGGGCCAGCTACAAGGCGGCCGACGACCCCAACCTCCTCACCTCGTCCTACGCGATCAAGGGGGGGAGCCTGGAGTCGGCCACGATCGACCAGGCCCTCAACACCGTCGCCCAGGCGCTCCGGGGCGTCGCCGCCGACGGGGGCGTGGTCGTCGGCGTGGTCTCGCCGTTCCTGACGGTCGAGGAAGCCTACCTGATGGCGACCTACCTCAAGGAGCTAAACCCGGCCAACGTCGTGGCGATGGGGCCGGTGCCGACCCGGGGCGAGGACCTGACGTTCGCCCCCGACCAGCACCGGGGGCGGACCGGCGACACCAGCTTCGTCGTCCCCCGGCCGTTCACGATCCACGCCGAGAAGTGCCCGAACCGCCGGGGGGTGGAAGCCGTCCTGGCCCACGTCCAGGGCGAGGTCATCCCGTTCGGGGCGATCTCGGGCCGGATCGGCGCGGGCGAGTTCCGGGCCCTCTACTTCGCGTCGGACGCCATCGACCCGTGGGGGACCGAGGCCGAGGCCCGGGCGCTCCGGGCCGGCGTCAAGTTCCTGGTCGTCCAGGATACGCTCGTCACCCCGCTGGCGCAACTGGCCGACGTGGTGATCGCGGGCGGGACGTTCGCCGAGAAGGCGGGCTCCTACGTCAACGCCGACGGCCGGCTCCAGTACGCCGAGGCGGCGCTGCCGCCGCGCGACGGCTCGTTGCCCGACCTCGACGTGTTCGGGATCTTGATGGGCCGGCCCGGCCAGGTCCACTCGCGGGCCGTCCTGGCCGAGCTGGCCGGCGCGATCCCCGCGTTCGGGGTCGCCGACAGCGGCAGGATCCCCGAGTTCGGCGTGGTCATCGGCGACGGGGCGGCCGAGGGCCGGCCGGCCCTGGCGGGCGTCGGCGTCGGGTACGACGACCCCTGGCAGATGCCCCGGGCCTACCGGGGCGACCGGCCGGGCGAGCCGGGCCCGAAGGGGGGCAAGGATGCTTGATCGGGGCGAATCGCGAGGGGCCGTCGACGGCCCCCGCAAGGGCACGAGAAAGGCGAGCGGCCGATGACGATGACCTGGGATAGCGCCATCGATTTCGGGATCATCTTGACCAAGATCCTGGCGGTGGTCGGGATCAGCCAGGGGACGGTCGCGTACCTGATCCTGGTCGAGCGGAAGATCGCCGCCTGGGCGCAGGACCGGCTCGGGCCGAACCGGGTCGGCCCGTTCGGGCTGATCCAGCCGCTGGTCGACGGGGCCAAGATGCTGCTCAAGGAAGACGTCACGCCCGGTTACGTCGCCAAGCCGGTGTATATCCTGGCGCCGGCGATCGCGATCATCGCGGCGATGATCGGGTTCGCCGTCGTGCCGTTCGGGCCGGTGGGGGCGTCGGCGCCGAGCCTGTTCGGCCACCGGATCGACTTCCAGATCGCCCCGTATGTCGACATCGGCATCCTCTACATCCTGTCGATCGGTAGCCTCGGGGTGTACGGGGTGATCCTGGCCGGGTGGGCCTCGAACAGCAAGTATTCGTTCCTCGGCGGCCTCCGGTCCAGCGCCCAGCTCATCAGCTACGAGATCCCCCTCGGGATGTCGATCCTGGGCATCGTCCTGATCACCGGGACCGTCGACCTCAACGCGATCGTCGAGTGGCAGGACCGCCACGTCTGGGGCTGCTTCGCCCAGCCGCTCGGGTTCCTGATCTTCCTCGTCAGCGGGTTCGCCGAGACCAACCGGCTGCCGTTCGACCTGCCCGAGGCGGAGCAGGAGCTGGTCGGCGGGTTCCACACCGAATATTCGGCCATGAAGTTCGGGATGTTCTTCCTCGGCGAATACCTGCACATCATCACGGTCAGCTTCCTGACGGTCATCCTGTTCTTCGGCGGCTGGGACCTCCCGTTCGTGCTCGACGCGAACCAGACGGGCTGGCTCGCCGGGCTGGGCGGCTGGCCGGGGGCCTTGCTCAAGGTGGCGGTGGTCTCGGGCAAGGTCGGGGCGATGATCGTGTTCATCATGTGGATTCGCTGGACCCTGCCCCGGTTCCGCTACGACACCCTGATGGACCTGGCCTGGAAGCGGATGATCCCGCTCGCGCTGATCAACCTCGCGGTGACGGCGAGCCTGCTCTACTGGTTCCGCGACGTCATGAACTACCGGTGGTACTGACCCCACCCCGAACGGAGCCCCACAGCCGTGCGACCCGACGACCCGAACATCAAGCGAATGGCGCCGCCGACCCTCACCTGGGCCGAGAAGTCGTACCTGCCCCAGATCCTCGGCGGCCTGGTGGTGACCGGCAAGCACATCCTGGGCGCGGCCCTGGGCCGGGGGGCCATCACCGTCCAGTACCCCGAGGAGCAGCACGTCCCCAGCCCCAACTATCGGGGGGTCCACCGGCTCAACAAGGACGACCACGGGCGGGTCAAGTGCGTCGCCTGCATGCTCTGCGCGACCGCCTGCCCGGCCCACTGCATCGACATCGTCGGCGCCACCGCCCCCGATTCCTGGCCCGACCGCGAGAAGTATTGCGAAAGCTTCGTCATCGACGAGCTGCGCTGCATCTATTGCGGGATGTGCGAGGAAGCCTGCCCCGTCGAGGCGATCGAGCTGACCGGCTTGTATGACTTGACCGGGCTGTCGCGGGAGCAGATGATCTTCGACAAGGCCAAGCTCCTCTCGGTGTTCGACCTCACCAAGGGCGCCGAGCCGATGAAGTACACCAAGCCGCCGGGGGCCGACGTCGCGACGGCGACCGAGATGCTCACGACCAAGGTGACCTCCGGGCCGCTCGACAACGTCGACCGGAACTGACGAGGCCCGACCGAGCGATCGGCCGTCCCCCACCCCGAGCCCCGCGCCCGCCGAACCGAGCCGAAGGACGACCCCGACCGTGGAAACGATCGAACCGCTCAACCTGTACCGGGCCGTCGCCTTCATCATCCTCGGGGCGACCGGGACCTTCCTCCTGCTCCCGCACCAGCACGGCCGGACCAAGCCCGCCCTGGCCCACCGGGTCGGCTATGGCCTGGTCGCGATCGCCGTGGCGATCTTCGCGTCGCTCTGGCTGCCGACCGGCGAGGTCGTCTCGCGAGTCTTCTTTTACGCCTTCGGGATCATGGCGGTCGCGGGGGCGGTGTTCACGATCATCAGCAAGAACCCGATCCACAGCGCCCTCTGGTTCGCCTCGGTGGTCCTGGCGACGTCGGGATTGTTCCTGCTCGCCGGGGCCCAGTTCCTGGCGGCGGGGACGGTCATCGTCTACGCCGGGGCGATCATCGTGACGTTCCTGTTCGTCATCATGCTGGCGCAGATGGAAGGCCGGGCGACCTACGACCGGATGGCCCGGTCGCCGTTCTGGGCGACGTTCAGCGCCTTCCTGCTGATGTTCGGCCTGACCTACGCCCTGCTGGCGCTCCGGGTCCCGCCGCTGACGCCCATCGGCGCCGTCCGGGGCGTCTCGGCCACGGCCGCCAACGGCCTGGTCCCGGCGATCGACCGGCTGTCGGACCCGAGGCGGATCACGCCCAACCAGAACATCGTCCTCCACCGGGCCCTGCCGCCGACCTCGGCGTTGCCCGAGGTGACGGGCACCAGGTCGGCCGATCGTCGCCACGTCGCCGGCCTGGGGGCGACCCTGTACACCGAACACCTCGTCACCGTCGAACTGGCCGGCGCCTTGCTGTTCGCCGCCCTGATCGGGGCGCTGGCCATCGCCACCCCCAAGGCCCCAATCCGCCCCTCGACGAGCGACGCCGCCGCCAATGCCTGAGTGAGTCGCCCCGAGATCCCGCCCGGATACACCCACCGGATCACGACCCGCGCGAGCCTCCACCGATGAGCGACATGCCCGCCTTCCACATGCTGACGAATTACCTCTTGATCGGGGCCGCCCTGATGGCCCTGGGCTTGCTCGGGTTCCTGTCGCGGCGGAACCTGATCGTGATGTTCCTGTCGGCCGAGATGATGCTCCAAGGCACGGCGCTGACCCTGGTGGCGTTCGGCCGCTACCACGGGAACTGGACCGGGCAGGTGTTCACGATCGTGATCCTCACCGTCGCGGCGTGCGAGGCGTCGATCGCCCTGGGGTTGATCCTGATCCTGTTCAACCGCAAGTCGTCGCTCGACGTGTCGCTCTGGCAGGAGATCCGCGAGCCGGGCCAGCCCCGGATCATGGACCCGGAATCCGAGGCCGAGCCCTTGCCGGTCTCCGACGGTCCCGAAACGTATCCCCACCTCCTCGCCGCCGGCGTCGAGCCGGCGCACCCGGCCGAGGCGTGGACCCACCGCCGGGACTGACCCCGACCCCGACCCGCCCGCCGCCGCCGCCGAAGCCGCTTCGATCACGACCGGGAGCAGAGCAACCGATGGACGTCCTCGTTCGCAACGCCTGGCTGGTGCCGTTCTTCCCGCTCCTCGGCGGCCTGATCGCGGCCGTCGGCGGCCGATGGCTCAAGCAGCGGTCGCACCTGCCGGTCGTGGTCGGGATCGCGTTGGCGTTCCTGGTGTCGCTCGGCCTCCTGGCGAGGGCGGGGTCCGGGGTCGCGCCCGCGCCGATCGAGTGGCTCAACATCACCGGCCTGAACGTGCCGATCCAGTTCCAGGCCGACGGCCTGACGACGATGATGCTGGCGATGGTCACGTTCGTGGCCACGCTGGTGGCCGTGTTCGCGGCGGGCTACATGGCGGGCGACCCCGGCTATGCCCGGTTCTTCGCCGTGGTCGGCCTGTTCGTGTTCTCGATGACGGGGCTGGTCCTGTCGGCCAACTACCTGCTCACGTATGTGTTCTGGGAAGGCGTGGGCGTCTGCTCGTACCTCTTGATCGGCTTCTGGCACAGCAAGCCGTCGGCGGCCGAGGCGGCCAAGAAGGCGTTCCTGGTCAACCGGATCGGCGACGTCGGCTTCGCCATCGCCATCTTCTGGATGTGGGTCGCCTCGCCCGACCACGACTTGAGCTATGACCACTTCTTGAGCGCCAAGACCCTGGACTTCCTCGCCCCGGCGGCCCTGGTGGGCATCCCGCTGCTTTTGTTCTGGGCGGCGACGGCCAAGAGCGCCCAGGTCCCGCTCTATGTCTGGCTCCCCGACGCGATGGAAGGCCCGACGCCGGTCTCGGCGCTGATCCACGCGGCCACGATGGTCACGGCCGGCGTCTACCTGATCGCCCGGTCGACGCCGCTCCTGGAGCGGGTCCCGCAGGTCCAGCTCCTGGTGTCGGTCATCGGCTGCGTCACCGCGCTGCTGGCCGCGTCGATCGCCCTGACGCAGACCGACCTCAAGCGGGTGATGGCGTACTCGACGGTCAGCCAGTTGGGTTACATGTTCATGGCGTTGGGGGCCGGGGTGAAGGGGGTGGCGGGGTTCGCGATCATCGCGGCGATGTTCCATCTGTTCACGCACGCGTTCTTCAAGGCCCTGCTGTTCCTCGGGTCCGGGAGCGTGATGCACGCGATGGGCGGGGTGATCGACATGCGCGAGTTCGGCGGGCTCCGCAAGCGGCTGCCGGTCACGCATTGGACGTTCGCCGTCGGGGCGCTGTCGCTGTGCGGCATCCCGATCTTCTCGGGCTTCTGGAGCAAGGACGAGATCCTGTCCAGCCTCAAGATGGCGGGGAACGCGGCCAACGCCTCGGGGGGATCGGGCTGGGGCTGGGCGTATCACGCGATCTACTGGCTGGCGGTCCTGACGGCGTTCATGACGGCGTTCTATACCGGGCGGGCCTACTTCCTGACCTTCTGGGGCCCCGAGAAGCTGCCCGACCCCTCGGCCGCCGACCACCAATCCGACTCCGAGCCCCAGGCCGCCCACCACTCGGGGGCCGACGCCCACGGCCACGCCGCCGCCGATGCCCACGGACACGGGCACGGGCACGACTCGCACTTCGGGCACGAGGCGGGGCCGTCGATGGCGATCCCGTTGATGATCCTGGCGGGCTGCGCCCTCGTGGTCGGGATGATGTTCGGCCCGACGGGGTGGTTCGAGCATCACCTGGAACTGACCGATGGCTTGCGGCCGGGGCACGCCGCGGTCGCCCACGAGGCCGGGCATCCGGCCCCGGCCGAGGCCGGGCACGCGGTCGCGCACTCGTTCGACTGGGCGACCGCCATCGTCGGGACGCTGGCCGGGCTGTCCGGCCTGGCCCTGGCCTACGTCCTGTATGGCCACCCCAGCCCGGTCCCGGGGCGGCTGGCGGACCGGCTCGGGCCGTTGTACCGGGCGTCGCTCCACAAGTTCGGGGTCGACGAGTTCTATGGCCGCGTGATCGTCTGGCCGACCCGGTTCCTCGGGGCGACGGCCGAATTCCTCGACAAAACCCTGGTCGACGGCCTGGTCCAGGGGGTCGCCTGGGTCCCTCGCCTGGTCGGCCGGCACTTCCTCGGGCCGATCCAGAATGGCCTGGTCCAGTATTACGCGGCCGTGACCGCCCTGAGCGTGGGCGTCCTGCTCCTGGCGTTGTTGTTCCTGGTCTGATGGGCTTGACCCCCGGAATCGCGGACCCGATCCTTCGAACGGCCGAGCGCCGAGGGCCTTCTGATGGCGATGTTGTTGGTGTTGACGGTGCTCTTGCCGATGGTCGGGAGCGTGGCGCTGGCCTCGATGCCCGGCCTGTCGACCCGGACGGCCCGGAACCTGGCGCTGGCGGTCACGCTGGCGACGATGGGGCTGTCGATGGTCCTGGTCCTGGCGTTCCGGACGGGCGTGGCCGGCCCCCAGTTCGCCATCGAGGGCGAGGGGGGGCATTACGGCCTGGGCTGGATGCCGCGGTACGGCGTCCGGTTCGCCCTCGGGCTCGACGGGATCAGCCTCTGGCTGTTCGCCCTGACGTCGCTCCTGATGATCACGGCGGTCTTCTCGTCGTGGGAGTCGGTCACGGTCCGGGCCCCGACGCACTATGCGTTGCTCCTGGCGCTCCAGACGGGCTTGCTCGGCCTGTTCGCCAGCCTCGACGTGGTCCTGTTCTACATCTTCTTCGAGTTCACCCTGATCCCGCTGTTCTTCCTGATCGGCCTGTACGGCGGCCCCGATCGGCGGCGGGCGTCGGTGACGTTCTTCCTCTACACCCTGGCCGGGAGCTTGTTGACGCTCCTGGGCGTGATCGCGCTGGTCGCGGTCCACTACCAGTACTCGCCCAATCGGGTGCTCACGTTCTCGATCCCCGAGCTGACCCAGGGGCTGGCCGCGCTCGAATGGCCCGAATGGAAGCAGGCCCACGCCTGGGGCGAGTGGCGCGACGACAAGGCGTTCTGGATGACGCCGCAGGTCCTGATCTTCCTGCTGTTGTTCGCCGGGTTCGCGATCAAGGTGCCGCTGTTCCCCTTCCACACCTGGCTGCCGCTGGCCCACGTCGAGGCGCCCACGGCCGGGTCGATCCTCCTGGCCGGGGTGATGCTCAAGGTGGGGACCTACGGGTTCCTCCGGTTCAACATGACGATGACCCCGCTCGGGGCCCAGGCGCTCTACCCCTTGATGGCGACCCTGGCCGTGGTCGGCATCCTCTACGGGGCCCTGGCGGCGCTGGCGCAGAGCGACGTCAAGCGGCTGGTGGCGTATAGCTCGGTGAGCCACATGGGGTTCATCGTCCTGGGGCTGTTCTCGCTGAACGCGACCGGGATGGATGGCGCCGTGATCCAGATGGTCAACCACGGATTGACGACGGGCGCCCTGTTCGCCTGCGTCGGCGTGATCTACGAGCGGTACCACACCCGCGAGATGTCCGAGCTGGGCGGGCTCTGGAATCGGCTGCCGCTCTGGTCGTTCTTCATCATCCTGGCGGCGATGGGGTCGGCGGCCTTGCCGGGCCTGAACGGGTTCGTCGGCGAGTTCCCGATCCTCCTGGGGATGTACCGGACCAATCCGACGTATGCGGTCCTGGCCTCCCTGGGCATGATCCTCGGGGCGTATTACTTGCTCTGGATGCTCCAGCGCGTCGTCTTCGGGCCGCTCCGCGAGCCGGTCGTCCATCACGAGGCCGACGCGGGCCACGAACCCGGGACGGATCACGGCCACGGCCACGGCGTCCGGCCGATGGGATGGCACGAGATCGCCGGCTTGACGCCGTTGCTGGTCCTGATCGTGGCCATCGGGCTGGTCCCCGGCCCGTTCCTGGACCGGATCAAGCCGTCGCTGGCGCCGATCGCCGCGCGGGTCGAGGCCCGGCCGGTGGCCGTCGCCGGGGCCGGCGCCGGTCCCGCTGGGATCGCGCCCCTCCCCGAGGCCTACACGACCAAGCGTTATTCGGGCCCCCTGATCGGCCTGCCCGTCCGGGGACTCCAGGGCCGTTGAGACTCGCACCCACACCACCGAGGTCCGCCCGTCGATGACCGCCATCGAAACCGCCCGGCAAACGCTCCTGATCTTGCTGCCGGAACTGCTGATCCTCCTGTCGGCGACCGTCATGATGACCGCCGGGGCCTTCGTCAAGGCCCCGCGTCGGGCCTGGTCGATCGCCTCGGCGGTCACGCTGGTCGTGTCGGTGGTGGCCCTGGTCCTGTTGAAGGACCAGGTGACCGACCCTTACGGGGCCGTCGCGCTCAACGACGCGATGTCGGGGTATGGGCGGCTGGTGTTCTTGCTGACCGGCCTGATCGTCCTGGCCCTGGCCCACGACCAGGTCGACGACGCCCGGGCCCCCGAGTTCTTCGGCTCGCTGTTGCTCATCAACGCCGGGGCGATGCTGGTGGCCTCGTCGAACGAGCTGGTGTTCCTGTTCGTCGGGCTGGAACTGGTGAGCATCCCGACCTACCTCCTGCTCTACCTGTCCCGGCGGAACGAGAGCACCCAGGAAGCGGCGACGAAGTATTTCTTCTTGAGCATCTTCTCGTCGGGCCTGCTCCTCTTCGGCCTGGCCTACCTGTACGGGATGGCCGGGGTGAGCAACCTCAAGGCCCTGGCTTACCTGGCGCAGTCGGCCAACTCGCTGCCCAACGTCCCCCATCCGCTCCTCGGGGTGGTCGCCCTGGTCTTCGTGATGGCGGGGCTGGGGTTCCGGGTGGCGGCGGTCCCGTTCCACTTCTACGCCCCCGACGTCTACCAGGGGTCGCCGACGATCCTGGCCGCCCTGCTCGCCTGGGTCCCCAAGGGGATCGGGTTCGTGGCCCTGTTGCGGACCCTGGTGGCGGTGATCCCGACCGACGTCCCGCCGCCCGGCAACGTGTTGACCAATCAGGCGGCGGTCCTGGCCTGGATCGTCGCCGTGGTCACGATGACGCTGGGCAACACGGTGGCGCTGGCCCAAGTCAACCTCAAGCGGCTGTTCGCCTACTCCTCGATCGCCCACGCCGGCTACCTGATGATCGGCGTGACGGTCGCCTTCCGCAACGGCGACGTGGCCAACCTCAAGCTCCCCGAAGGCGTCTACCCCCGCGAGCTGGGCAGCGAGGCCGTCCTGTTCTACCTCGTCACCTACTCGTTGATGACCCTGGGAGCGTTCGCCGTCATCATCGGCCTGAGCACCCGCGAGCGTCCGGTGGAGACCGTCGACGACCTCGCCGGCCTGGCGAGGAGCCAGCCGGCGCTGGCCCTGGCGATGGCGATCTGCCTGTTCAGCCTGGCGGGCATCCCCCCCCTGGCGGGGTTCATCGGCAAGTTCAACCTGTTCGTCGCCGCCTTCGCCGCGTCCAACGGCGACGACGCCCGGATGTACCAATCGCTCGCCCTGATCGGCGTCCTGAACTCGGCGATCGGGGCGTATTACTATCTCAAGATCGTGGTCGCGATGTACCTGCGCGACCCGATCGGCCCGCCCCTGGCCCCCCGGATGGCCTGGCCGACGGCCACCGCCATCGGCGCCTGCGCGACCCTGACCCTGGTCCTCGGCCTCTGGTCGGGCCCGATCTACAGCGCCTCGCGGGAGTCGGCCGAGGCGCTGGCGGCCCACCCCCGCCCCACGATCGAGACCGCCTCGACGGCCGGCTCGACCGAGGCGGCCGAGCAGGACCTCCGCCGGGCCAACGAGGAAGCCCATGCCGGCCTCCGAGGCATCCAGTGGGCCCCCCGCCCCCGTCCCCGGCCGACGGCCCCGCCCGCCCCGCATTGATCCGACCCGGCCTCCGCCAGCGACCCATCGCCCCGCCGGCTCACCGCCGGGTGGGCGGTGGGTCGCGGCCGTTCGAAAGGCTCTCCGGGCGGGAAACGAGCGTGTCAAAGCGCCAAAGCGGGGCATGCCGGCGGATTCTTGGGCTCGCGCCCGGGTGGTTATTGGCCAGGCTCCGACAAAGTGGGTTCGTTTCGTCGTGGGAAATCGCCCGGTCGATCCGAACCCACCGGGAATCGTCGCGGTTGACGTAAGCGGCTTAAAAATCAAGCCCGTCCGCGAAATGATCGTTCTTTCTGGGCTCGGATTATCCTCCTTTTTCCCAAGAACCAAGTGTCGGTCTCGACCTTCCGAGGATCGCCAGGCCCGGGGGGGGCGGCCTGATCGGATCGGGGTGACCGACCCCCGATCGGGGTGGGGCGGCCTGGGCGGGTCGCCCTCGGGGAGGTCGCCGGGGCGAACCCAAGAATCCGTGGGTATCCCCTCGAAGCGGGGATCGGCGGTTTGCCGTTGACCGGCCGCCGGGATCGGGCTATGGTCCCGGCCAAACCCTCGGCGGGGTCGGTCGAATGGATTCGGCGACTCGTCGACGGCCCGGAGCAAGACACGATGGCGCCGACTTCCCGACGCGAGCCGTCCCCGACCCGGGGCGGTCCGGAGCGACCTTATGCCTTCCTCGTCAGCACGACCGGTTGCGCCAAGGGGATTCGCAACACGCTCGGCTCGGCGGCCTACTCGTACTTCTTCGTGCTCGAAGCCTTGGCCCCGGTCCTGGAGCAGCTCGGGACGTGGCGGCTGGTCGACCGGCCGGAGAGCAGCCTGCCGTTCCTGGCCGAGCGGGCCGAGGCCGACGGGTATCGGCCGGTCCACCTGGCGTTGCACCCGCCGCAGGACGTCTACCTGACGCCGGCCTTGCCCAACGTCATCTTCCCGTTCTGGGAGTTCCCCGACGTCCCCAACCGCGACTTCGGCCACGACACCCGCCAGAACTGGGTCCGGGTCTGCCGTCGGGCCGACCTGCTCCTCACGGCCTGCCAGTTCACCGCCGACGCCTTCCGCCGCGCCGGGGTCGACGGCCCGATCGGCGTGGTCCCGGTGCCGCTCAAGCCCGAGCACTTCGCCATCCCCCCGTGGGACCGGGGCCACACCTGGACGTTCACCTGTCGACACGAGGTCTGGGGCGGGCCCGGCCCGGTCGGCGAGCCGGAAGCTGGGCCGGTCGCCGTGGTCGCCGGGCCGGCCGAGGCGGGGCCGATCGCGCCGGTCGGGGCGAAGCGCCGGGCGTACCTGGCGGCCCGGGGGATGTTCCGGAAGGCTTACCCCTGGCTGGGGGCCAAGACGCGGGAGCGGATCGCGAAGACGCGGCATTACCTGCTGGTGGCGTCGGGGCGCGACCATGTGACGATGGCCCCCTCGCCCGGGGCCAAGGCCGGGATGAAGCGGCTCGCCTACGCGATGGCCCGCGACGTGTACCGCCGTCGGTTCAAGCGCTGGCTGAGCAAGGAGGCCCTGGAATCGATCACCCGGGCCAAGGTCAAGACCCTCCGCGCGATCGGGGTCGACCCCGTCATGGCCCCCGACCCGCTCCTCCCCTCCACCCCCTTGACCCTGGGCGGCCTGACCTACAGCAGCATCTTCAACCTCGGCGACCGCCGGAAGAACCACGTCGACCTGATCTCGGCCTTCTTGCTGGCCTTCCGCGACCGCGAGGACGCCACGCTCGTCATCAAGCTGGCGACCAACCCGGCCCGCGAGCACCACGAGATCACCATCCTCCGCGAGAAGTACGAGAAGCTCGGCATCGACCACAAATGCCGGATCGTCGTCATCACCGACTTCCTGACCGACGACCAGATGGCCGAGTTGATGCGGGTCACGACCTTTTACGTGAACACCAGCAAGGCCGAAGGGGCCTGCCTGCCGCTCCAGCAGTCGTTGGCCGGCGGCCGGCCGTCGATCGCCCCCGACCACACGGCGATGGCCGACTTCATGGACGACCGCGTCGGCTTCATCCTGCGGACCCACCCCGAGCCCACCTACTGGCCGCACGACCCCGACATGAAGATCGAAACCTTCTGGAACCGCCTGGTCTGGTCCGACCTCCACGACCGCCTGCTCGACTCCGCCGCGATGATCGACGAGGCCCCCGGCGACTACCAGGCGATGGCCGAGGTCGCCCAGACCCGGATGGCCTCCTACGCCAGCCGCGAGATCGTCGCCGAAGCCCTCCGGGCCGCCCTCGCCCGGCTCCCCCACGTCGAGATCGGCCGGTTCGCCTGGGCGTCCTGATCTCTCCCCTTCCGACACGGAATCCCCCTCACATGCCGCATTCCAGCCTGCCCATCGCCCCGGGATTCGAGCCGGGGCCTCCGGTGTATTTCGACGCGAACCCGTTGAGCGACGGGCACCTGACGGGGATCGGTCGGTACTCGGCCCGGCTGGCCCTGGCGATGGCGACCCGGCGGCCGGTCAAGTTCTTCGCGAAGGATCGCGAGGTGGTCCCGCCCTCGGGGATGGACTGGTCGCAGGACCAGGACCTCGGGACGTGGGCCCGGAAGCTCTGGCGCGGGGGGCGGAAGCCCCTGGGCTCGCCGCCGCCGGGGAGCGTCGGGGTCTGGCCGATGCTCCGGCCGACCGAGCGGACCTTCGATCGCGAGGTCAGCGTGATCCACGACCTGACGCCGCAACTCCTGCCGCACACCCACAAGGCAATCACCCGGTCGCACTTCATGGGGCTCTGCGCCGAGGCGATCCGCTCGTCCGACGTGGCCCTGGCCGTGTCGGACTCGACGGCGGCCGACGCCTCGTGGCTGACGGCGATCGACCCGGCGCGGATCGTCGTGGCCCATTCCGGCCCGAGCCTCTGCGTCGGCCGGCACGCCCACCCGGGCCAAGCGACCCGGCGGCCCGACGTCGGCCTGGTGGTCTCGACCCTGGAGCCGAGGAAGAACCCCGAGTTCCTCTTCCGGTGGTTCCACGAGACGACCGTCCTGCCGGCCCGGGCCGAACTCTGGTGGGTCGGCTCGATCGGCTGGCTGACCTCGCGCCGCGACCTCAAGCCGTTCGAACGCCGGGCCGGGAGCGATCGGCGAATCCGGTTCCTCGGGGTGGTGAGCGACGCGGCGCTCTGCCGGCTGTACCGGTCCGCCGGGTGGTCGATCTACCCGTCGCTGTACGAGGGCTTCGGCTTCCCGGTCCTCGATGCCCTGCGGCACGGGACGCCGGTGCTGGCCTCGGGCAACAGCTCGCTCCGCGAGTTCGACTCGCCGGGGCTGCGGCACTTCGACCCCGACGACGCGGCGAGCGTGGACGCGGCATATCGGTCGCTGGCGGCGGCCGGCCCGGTGGCGATCCCGACGGGGCCGCTCGACCGGGCGTACTCGTGGGACAACGTCGCCCGAGTCCTCCTGGATGCCTGCTCGGCCAAGGCCCCCCGCGAATCCACGTCGAGCGCGGCGGCCTGAGCGGACTGTTCCATCGAAGGATTCTGGAAAAAATCAGTGTAGGGTGGGCCTCGTCGCACTCGACCCACCCTACAAATCTTGTCATTTGTTAGCTGTGTTCAATAGCGAATCCCGGGGACCCGGCGGACGCCCTTGAAGTACGACGCGCGGTGATAATAGTTGTAGGTGTTGAGCAGTTGGGCGATGAGTTGCTCGTCGGAGACGACGGGGGATTGGGTGAAGATGTAGTTGACGATGTTGGGGTCGGGGTTGATGGGCTGCCCGGGGGCGTTGGGGGAGAGGTTGCCCGAGCGGAGGACGCCCTGGAACTCGTTGGGCAGGTATTGCATGACTTCCTGGACGGCCAGGTTGTAGAAGTAGAGGCCGCCGCCGTAGATGATCGCCTGGGCCAGGCCGACCCGGGGGGTCCCGGTGGCGAAGCGGTTGACCCAGTCGTTGACGACGCTGGGCGACGCGACGATGCCGCCGAGGTCGCGGTAGACGGCGGTCACGAAGCCCTGGGGGGTCCCGCCGTTCCTGAGGGAGTACTCCGGGCTGCCGACGAGGGTGATGACGACGCTCTCGCGGTTCGGGTAGTTCAGGATCGACGCCACGGTCCCGGGGTCGGCCGTGTGGCCGAGGAGCGCGACGAACTCCTGCTGGATGTAGTTGGCCCGGGCCTCGGGGGTGTTCAGGAGGATCGACGCCTCCTGATTCAGGAAGACGGTGCCCTGGTCGAAGGCCTGGAGCCAGTTGAAGACCTCGGCGGACGAGGCGTTCCGCTTGAGGATGTCGCGGTACAGGTCCTGGGTATAGCCGGCCAGGAAGTTGGTCGCGCCGAGCTGGCCGTTGGTCGCGTAGATCTGGGCGTTGAGGACTTCCTCGCGGGCCCCCCGGTGGATCGAGTAGATGTAGGACCCCAGGGCGTCGGCCGGGACGTAGTACCCCGCCCCCGGCCCGAAGAGGGTCGGATAATAGTAGAAGAGCTGGTTGCCGAGGTACTCGCGGCCGTTGAGGAGCTGGCCGGCGATGACGGCGGGCGCCAGGTTGGCGCCGACGTAGGAGCTGGATTCTTGCGGGGACGGGTCGCGGCCGAGGATGGCGTGATAGAGGTTGTAGACCTCGCCAGGCAGGCTGTTCCCCGACCGCTGGGCGAACTCGGTCCCGGAGGCGATGAGTTCCTCCATGTCGCGGTAGGTGCCGGAGGCCAGGAAGTTGGTCCAGGACGCCAGCGCGTTGGGGTCGGCGTAATGGCCGAGGAACCGGAGGAAGATGTTCTGGACCTGGGCCTGGCGGGCCTGGGGGCCGGAGTCGATCAGATAGGCGGCCGTGAGCAGGTCGATCGTGTTGGAGTTCAGGGCGGAGACCAACGACCGGACGATCGCGGGGTCGGGCAAGTAGCCCTGGGCCGACATGAAGGCGTTGGCGACGTAGACCGAGTCGAAGGCGTTCGAGCGCGCCAGGGCGTCGCCGCTGGCGGTCCGGCGCATCATCGGCCAGGGGGGCGCGAGGGCGGTGGGCGGGAGCCGGAAGATTTGCACGGCGTCGGGCCGATTCTGGAGCCCGACGTTGTACGAGACGAAGGCCAGGGTGAGCCCCGGCCCGCCGCTGAAGTTGCCGATGGCCGGCGCCGTGTCGATCCCCTCGGGCGTGGTGGCGGGGTAGTTGATCGGCGTCTGGGCGATCGGGGTGATGTTGCCGAAGCCGTCGATCCCCTTGAGGAACGGCCCGTACCCCGCGATCACCGACGGGTGGCCGCCGCCGTTGATGTCGGCGACGACCGGCGAGGCGAAGTCGTCCGGGAGCGTCCCGGGCGGGAACTCGGGGGCGAGCGACCGGCCTCCGACGAAGGCGGGCAGGGGCTGGCCGTTGGGCTGGATCGCGTGGACGAAGCCCGAGCGGTCCACCGCCACGACGTCGAGCTGGCCGTTGCCGAGGAGGTCGGCGATGGCCGGCGAGGCCAGGACCTGGTGCGCCTGGGCGTCGTTGCTGGTGGTGTGATAGGGCCAGCCGGGCAGGACGTTGCCGAACGGGTCGAGGGCGTAGATGTTGTTGCCCAGGGCCCGGGCGCCGGGGACGCCGGAATAGTCGTAGTTGAGGCCGGTGCCGATGACGATGTCGAGGTAGCCGTTGTTGTTGAGGTCGCCCAGGACCGGCGAGGACCAGGTCACCTCGCCGGGGATGAAGTGCCGCCACTTGAGGGTGCCGGTGTTGCTCAGGACGTTGACCCAGCCGCCGGCCTGGTAGAACGGGCTGTTGCTGGAATCGCCGCCGACGACGATCGAGGGGGTGCCGCTCCGGTCGATGTCGCCGATGACGGCGCCGGAAAGGATGGTGTCGTCGTTGGTCCACTGCCAGATGGTCGAGCCGTCGAGGCGGAAGGCGGTGACGTTGTGGCTGAACGACGTGGCGACGATGTCGGGCATCCCGTTGGCTTCGAGGACGCCCGAGGTCAACGCCCCGTAAACGCCGGCCTGGCCGGCGACGTTGACGCCGGTGCTCTGCCCGTTCGTCCAGCCGGGCAGCAGCGTGGCCGTCTGGAGGTCCCAGCCGAAGACCCGGCCGTCGTTCAGGCTGTTGGTGTTCTCGTCGCGCCCCATCGCCGCGAACAGGTCGAGCCGGCCGGTCCGGGGGTCGGTCACCACGATCGGCGTCGATTTGATGTCGGCCGCGCCGGGGGCCAGGTACGTGGCGACCGCCACGGCCGACCCGTTGGGCCCTTCGGCGTAGGCCACGAGCCGGGCGCCGGACGTGACGGCGATCAACTCATCCTTGCCCGTGCCCGGGATGGTGACGAACAGCGGCGACGCCCGGTAGACCGATGGGGTCCAGGGGCCGTTCGTGGGGAGCACGAAAGACGTCTGGAAGGTGGGAGCCGCCATGCAGAGCCGGGGCTCCAACGCTTCGAGCGTGGGAATCCGCCGGGCGGCCGCGGGCCGTCGCTTCGCCATATCGATGATCCTCGGTGCGAGAGGGGGAGCGAGAAGGAGCGACCCGGGGGGTGCCGGGGAGGCGGTGGTCTTCGATCGGGCGGCTTCCCGATGTTCCGATGGGCCAGTATCCCGAATGTAGCTCGCCAAGGGCCCGGAGGCAACGATTGGCGGAGATTCGATGTTCCGAACGATCCGAGTCGGCCGATACCGGGCGAGATGGGGCCAGGTGGGAGGCCGATCCGGGCTCGACGCGATCCGGCTTGACCGTCGGCGGGTCATCGCTTAGCCTCCGACCGATTTCCGAAAGGCCCGATTTCGAGGAGGAGACGGATGAGCGCCACCGCGACGATGCAAGACGAGCTCGAGAAGATCAACTGGTTCCACCGGATCAACCTGGGCGGCGGGGTCGTGACGCCGGGGATCGACGACACGCCGACCAAGCTCGGCCAGGTCCGCCTGCCCGCCGACCTGACGGGCAAGACGGTCCTCGACATCGGGGCCTGGGACGGCTTCTTCTCGTTCGAGGCCGAGCGCCGGGGGGCCCGGCGGGTCGTGGCGCTCGACGGCGGCGTCTGGAAGGTCGACTCGATCGGCAAGGCCGGCTTCGAGTTCGCGCGCCAGGCCCTCGACTCCCGGGTCGAAGACGTGGAGTTGGAAGTCTCCGAGATCTCGATCGAACGCCTGGGCGGCCAGTTCGACCTGGTCCTCTTCCTCGGCGTGCTCTACCACCTGCCCGACCCCGTCGGCTCGTTCCTCAAGGTGGCATCGGTCGCGGCGCACGACATCATCGTCGAGACGCATGTCGACATGGTCGAGCATGACGTCCCGGCGATCGCCTTCTACCCCTTCGACGAGTGCGCCCACGACCCGTCGAACTGGTGCGGCCCGAACCGGGCGGCGATGGAGGGGATGCTCCGCCTGGCCGGCTTCAAGACCATCCGCTCGTTCCCGATGACTCCGGTCGCCTACCCCGTCACCGGCCGGAAGCTCCACCAGTACGGCCGGATGGTCTTCCACGCCTCGCGGTGATCGCTCGTCGACCCTTCGCGAGAGCGGGGGAAAGTGGGTAGTGGTTGGTGGGTTGGTGGATAGCAAGAACAAGAGTTTATTTGACTACCCACCGACCACTACCCACTATCCACCAACCACTCATTCTGGCCGCGTCGCGACTCACCGTCGCTTCTTCGCCTCCATGACTTCCTGGAGGACGATCGCCCGGGTCTCGTCGATGACCTCGTGGCGGATGGTGGGCGGACGGTCCCGGAACGGGGGCAGGTTGACCCACTTGGGGCCCGGCTCGGGGTGGTCGAGGCGGTCGCGGAGGATCGCGCCCAACTCCTCGGAGAAGGTGTGGGCCCCCGAGAACGACAGGTGGTGGGTGTCGATGAACGACCCGGGCGAATAGTTCGCCTTTCGCCCGTCGACCACGGTCAGGTCGGGGTAACGGCCCAACATCGACCGGACCAACGCCTCGTGCTTGGCGTCGTACCCGTTGCGCTCGACCTCGGCCTGCATGATCGGCATGTGAGGGGGCATGACCCAGAAAACCTTGATCTGGCGCGCGGCGGCAAGGGCCATGAACTTGTCGACATAATGCTGGTTGATCGGCCGGCACCGGACGTCCGAGAACAGGGTCAGGGCCGCGATCTTGATGTCGATGGCGGGATTGAACCGGTAGCCTTCGATCGCCAACCCCTGGTTCGCCTTCCAGGCCCGGAGGGCGACTAGGACGCCGAGGCGGTTCAGTTCGCCCATCCCCTTGAGGGCGAGCTGGATGTTGGCGCGGAGCGACTCGCGGTAGGCGACCGAGGGGATCGACTCGCGGAGGGCCAGGGCGGCGAAGAGCTTGGGGTCGCGGGCGTGCCAGGCCATCTCCAGGCAGTCGGCATAGGTCAAGATGAACGGCCAGTTGGTGATGTTGGGCCAGGGATCGGTGTCCAACAGGCAGGGCATGTAGTCGACGACGACGGCCTCGGGCCGGGCGCCGGCCTCGAGCGCCCGGCGGAACAGGATGTAGCTGACCGGGGCCGGGCTCCCGGGGATGGCCAGGTTGTGGCCCTTGAGCCCCGACCGGGCCTCGACCACCCGGGGCGAGACGCCGAGCTTGATCAGGCTGTCGCCGAAGTAGAGGACCCGGGCATCCTTGACGTTGGCGGCCATGTTGGCCCGGGCCGCCTCGTACATCCAGAGGCCGCCGTCCATCGTGTCGAGCTTATTGCGGACGATCGTCGACTCGCCGGCGAAGATCAGAGCGATGGCCCCGATGAGCCCGAAGGGCGCGGCGGTTACCCGGAGTCTCCGGCTCGTTGAGGGCACGAGTGCGCTCCCGTGATTGGAGGGGAAGGAGGGGAAAATCGGCCAACTTCCCGCTCAACCGGCCCGGCGGCCCGTCAGGCGGCGGACGGCGGAGCGGAGCTTGCGGGCGACCCGGGGGCCGTCGCGGCGGAGGGTATCGATCAGGCTCCGCCGCGCCGACAGGTCCCGGATCAGGCGGACATATTCATAGGGGACGAAGTTGTCGAGGACGTTCACCGTGGTCGCCAAGGCCGGGATCAGCGCCTCGTCCTCGCCCCGGACGTAGAAGCGGTTCAGGCCGTCGAAGGCCGCGAGGCGGTAGTCGAGCCCGGCCATCAACGGCTCCCACGCCTCGGGCCAGGCGTTCTCGATCAGCAAGACCCGGGGCCGCCAGCGGCCGAAGTCGGCGCCGAGGAGGACCTCGCGCTCGAACCCCTCGGCGTCGATCTTGAGGAAATCGATCGTCCGGTCGCCGACGTGCTCCGCGCAGACCCGGGCCAGGGTCGTCACCGGGACCGGCCGCTCGGCCATCGCCACGCCGATCCCCCGGTAATGCTCGGCCAGCTCGGGTCGGAACGTCGACCAGCCGTGGTAGACGTTGGTCTCGTAGAACGTCAACGTCGCGTCGCGGTCGGACAGCCCGACGTTGAGGTTGACGTCGCGCGGCCGGGCGGCCCGGAGGGCCTCGAAGACGATCGGGGACGGCTCGACGTTGATCCCGGTCCAGCCGCGGTCGGAGAACAGCTTGGTCACCGAGTGGAAGACGGGATGGTTGGCGCCGACGTCGAGGTAGAACCCCCCGGGCTCGCGGAAGACGCGGCTCAGGAGGATGTCCTCGTAATTCTGGGCGTAGGAGATCGTCTTGTTGTAGACGTCTTCCACCCGCATCCAGTGCATCACCAGCCCGTCATCCATCGCCCATTGCTCCCGCACGCGGCCTCCCTCCTGGTCCCGAAGCCCGGTCGTCCCGCCCGCTCACCGCCGCCGATACGCGGAGGACCGCATGATCATGTCCGACTGCGACGAGTCTTCGACGGCCACCTCGGTCCCGTCCAGGCGGAAGTCGGGCATCCGGACCCAGCGGACCAGGACCCCGTCCCCCTTGAAGCTCCGCCGGAGGTAATCCCCCAGCGCCGCGCTGGCCGAGGCGACCCCCTCGGCGTTGAGGTGCATGGCGTCCATGAACGCCGACGGCTGGTAATTCGACCGCCGCCAGTCGAGGACGTACAGGTTGGGGAACGCGTCCTGCAACCCGCGGAGCCATCCGAAATAGTGCCGCTCCATCCCCCCCCGCTCGAACTTGACCTGCAAGCCGGGGTCGACCGGCATCAACGCGCAATAGACCGGGATGTTGCGCGACCGGGCCAGGGCCAGGAACTTCCGGACGTAAACCTCGTTGATCGGGCTGGGCGCCCACGGCTCCGGCGTGGGGTTGGCCCAATGGCCGATGTCGTGCCGGAGCAGCGCGGGGTTCTTGGCGATGACGAGCGACCCCCGGTTCATCCCCCGGTTCCGCTGGGCCATCTCCATCAGGGGGGTCATCGGCCGGACCTCGCCCCGGAGCGCGGCCTTGATGTTGTCGCGGACTTCGAGCCGCTGGAGATAGGAGGGCAAGCATCGACCCAGGGCCATCGCCGCGAAGGCCGAGGCGTCGCGCGAGGCCCGGGCCAGCTCGAAGCACTCGCCGAGGTCGGCCAGCTCCGCCCACATCCGCGAGCTTTCCTGGAGGACGTCGCGGAGTAGGTGCGGCTCGAAGTCCACCACGATCGCCGACGGCATCACGCCCGTCGCCAACGCCTTGCGGAGCAAGAAATAAGACGAGGGGGCTTGACCCCCCTGGATCGCCAGGGATTGCGAGGGCTGGCCGAGCCGGGCCTCGATCGCCAGGGGGGAGAAGCCGAACTTCACCTGGCTGTCGCCGAAGAACAGGACCCCGCCTGAAGGGAGGTCGCGGCTCGCCGCCCGGGCCGTGTACCGCCAATCGTCGGGTTCGAGCCGGGAGAACTTGACGTCGTGGCTCGTGATATACGATTCGACGACCGCGACGATCGCCACCGCGCCCAGGAGCCCCCGGGGGACCCGTCGCATCCGTTCGCTTAAGGATAAGCTCATCCGTGAGTCCTCCTCCAGGACGTCCCGTCCCCGGTTCGATGGGTCGATCGCCCCGCCGCTCACCGCCTGAGCTTGGCGGTGCTCATCATGAACGCATGCGAGCGCGACGAATCCTCGGCGGCGACCCGCGCGCCGTCGAGCCGGAAACCCGGCATCCGGACCCAGCGGACGTCGATCCCCTGGCCGCCGTAAGACTTCTGGAGGTATTCGCCGAGGGCCAGGGTGATCCCGGCGGCGCCATCGTGGTCCAGGTGCATGGCGTCGTTCATGACCCGGGAATCGTAGCCCGAGTGCCGCCAGTCGAGGACGTAGAGATTATGGTAATCGTCCTGGAGGGCCCGGAGCCAGGCGAAATAGGGCCGATCCATCCCGTTCGTCTCGTATTTCTCCTGGAGCCCGGGGTCGACCGGCATGAGGGCACAATAGACCGGGATGTTGCGCGACCGGGCCAGCTTGATGAACTTGCGGGCGTAATGGTCGTTGATGGGGGCGGGGGTCCAGGGCGTCTCCGTGGGGTTTCCCCAGCGGGTGACGTCGTGATGGGGGTTGCCGCTCTTGGCCATCAGGAGGGCGCCCCGGTTCATCCCCCGGTTGCGGACCCCCATCTCCAGCCACGAGGCGATGCCGGTGGTCTCGCCGCGGAGGGCGGCCTTGAGGTTCTCGCGGACCTCGAACCGGGCCCGGTACGAGGGGAACAGGCGACCGAGGTTGATCGAGGCGAAGGCCAGGGGGTCGCGGGCGGCCCAGGTCAGCTCGGCGGTCTCGCGAAACGTGAGCAGCTCGGGCCACATCCGCTGGTTGTGCTCGATCCCGTCCCGCATCAGGTGGGGCTCGAAGTCGACCACCACCGCCGAGGGGATCACGCCCGAGGCCAGCGCCCGGCGGAGCAGGAAGTACGAGGTCGGCGCCTGCCCGCTCTGGACGGCCAGGCAGTGCGACGGCTGGCCGAGCTTGGACTCGATCGCCAGCGGCGAGACGCCGTACTTGAGCTGGCTGTCGCCGAAGAAGAGGAGGCCCCCTTTGGGCAGCTCGCCGTCGGCGGCGTGGCCGGCCTCGCGCCAGTCGTCGGCCTCGATCCTGGAGAATTTCAAGGCGTCGCGGACGATGAACGACTCGCACGCCGCGACCAGGGCGATCATGCCGAGCAGGCCGCGTGGGACCCTCCGCAGGGCGTCGCGCAGGGACAGGCTCATCCGTGAGTCTCCCGCCGGACGATCCCGGCTCGTGTGTGGGCTTCTCGGCCAATTCTCATCGCCGAATCGCCGCCGCCGCCGCCTCGGCGGCCTTCAGCGCGAGCAACGACTGCCAGACATCTTCGATCGGCAGGTCGACCGCCCCGGCTCGACCGAGATCCAGGGCCGCCCACGAACCGAGCGTCGCCGGGTCGCGCAACACGCTCGCCAGGGCCGCGCTCAGCTTCAAGGCGCCCCGCCGATTCACGTGGGCCCCGTCCATGAACAGGTCGGGGGCGAACCCCGAATGGCGGGCGTCGACCACGATCGTCCGGGGGAACCGGGCGTGGACCTGCCGGACGAACCGGGAATACTCGGCGTCGAAGCCGCTGGCGTCGGTCCGGGCCTGGACGTCGGGGTGGATCGGCGGCAAGAGCCAGTAGACCGGGATCTGCTTGGAGTCGGCCAGGGCCAGGAAGCGGTCGAGGTACGCCACGTTGACCGGGTCCGGGGCCCACCGGGCGTAGAGGTTGTGGGTCCATTCGTCGAGGTTCAGGGTCGGCGCCGGCGAGTCCGACATGCACTGGGCGCCGTCGTTGACCTTCCAGTTCCGGACGAACATCGGGATCTGCTCGCGCCTCGAAGAGGTCGAGTCGTGGAGCGCGGCCATCAGGCTGGCGCGGAGGTCGTGCCGCTCTCGGAACGAGGGGAGGTAGCACGCCAGGAGCGTCGAGTGGAAGAACTGCCAATCCCGCATGGTCCGGGCCAGGTCGAAGCATTCGCCCACGGTGAGCAGTTCGCCCCAGAGGCTATTGTTGATCTCGGGGGCATGCGCGAACATGTGCGGGGTCAGGTCGAGGACGATCGCCGACGGCCTGGCCCCGGCGCGGAGGGTCCGCCGGAGCATGAAATAGCTCGAAGACGTCTGCCCCGTGTGCAGGGCGAAGTTGTACGCCGTCTTGCCCGACCGCTCCTTGATGACCCGCGGCATCACGCCGAACTTGACCAGGCTGTCGCCGAACAAGAGGACGTCGCGGTTCGCCACCTTCCACGGGCGGGTCGCCGCCTTGCCGACGATCCGCCAATCCCAGTGCATGGGCGTGGTGAAGTCGAGGTCGTGGCCGGCCAGCCGGGTCTCGACGACCGCGACCAGCGCCAGCATCCCGACCAATCCCCAGGGCGGGCGCCGGCGCGATGCCGGGCCCGCCTCGTCGCGTCCGTCCGCCATTGACGCGATCCCCTTCAGAACTGGAAGTAGATGAACTGGCCGCCGCCGAACTCGCCGCCCAGGACGAAGGCGTAGAAGCAAAGCGTGTAGAACACGCTCCGGACGTACCACGGGGTCCGGGCCACGATCTCGAGGTCGTTGGTCATGTACTGGGCGAACTGGACGATCAACAAGGGCAGGATGATGATCGCGATCGGCAAGATGTAGGCCGACGCCGGGATCGCCGGGCGATACGCGATCGCTTCGAGCATCCCGACCAACTGCTCCATCGACCCCGCCCGGAAGATCAGCCAGCCGAGGCAGACCATGTGGAACGTCGCGATGATCCGGACCGCCTTCCAGCAAGCCTGGTCGATCGGGGTCGTCGGGGTGACCCGGGCTAGGAGCGGCTTGGCCAGGCGATGCCCGACCAGGATCAGGCCCTGATAGGTTCCCCAGATGATGAACGTCCAGGCCGCCCCGTGCCAGAGCCCGCCGATGATCATGGTGAGCATCAGGTTCCGGTAGGTCAGGAACGACCCGCCGCGGCTGCCACCCAAGGGGATGTACAGGTAATCCTGGAGCCACTTCGACAGACTCATGTGCCAGCGGCCCCAGAATTCCTGGGGGTTCGCGGCGAAGTACGGGAGGTTGAAGTTCAGGGCCAGCTCGATCCCCAGGCACTTGGCGATCCCGCGGGCGGCGTCGGTGTAGCCCGAGAAGTCGCAATAGATCTGGAACGCGAACGCATAGATGGCCAACATCGCCAGCCCGCCGTCGATCGTCTGCCACTTGCCGAACAGGTCGTTGACGATCGGCGCCAGGTTGTCGGCCACCACGACCTTCTTGGTCAGGCCCCAGAAGATCAGGTAAGCTCCCTGGTACATCTGATCGAGGTTGAACTTGCGCGGCGACTGGACTTGGGGTAGGAGCGTCGTCGGCCGCATGATCGGCCCGGCGACGAGGTGCGGGAAGAACGACACGAACGTGGCGAATTCCAGCAAGTTCCGCGTCGGCTTGATGTCCTTCCGGTAGACGTCGATGACGTAGCTCATCGACTGGAAGGTATAGAACGAGATGCCGATGGGCAGGACGACCTGGATGTGCGACAAGGGGATGTTGATCCCCCCCCGGGCCAGGGCGACCTGGAGCGACTCGGCGAAGAAGTTGTAATATTTGAAGTAACCCAGCATCCCGAGGTTCAAGAGCATGCTGATGACCAGGAAGAACTTGCGCTTCCGGTGGCCCTCGGCCGACTCGACGGCCAGGCCGCACCCGAAGTCGACGACCGTCGAGAGGATCAGGATGGCGAGGAACTTCGGCTCCCAGCAGGCGTAGAAGTAGTAGCCCGCCAGCAGGAGCAGGAGGTTCTGCGCCCGATGATAATGACGGAGGGCCCAGTAGGTCGGGAACAGGATCGCGAAGAAATAAGCGAACTGGAACGTGTTGAACAGCATGCCTCGCCCTCTTCCTTGAGAACGTTGGGACCGCCGACGCGGGTGGTTCGAGTCCTTCGACGGGCGTCCGATACGCCCGAGGTCGGCCGAGGAAACGGTGGTCTGGTGGACGGACGACGGACGGGCCGCGTCGCCGGCTCCGCCCCGGACAGGCCCGTCGTCATCTATCGGACGATCGGACCCGCGCGGTCCAGCGATCGGCCCGATTTCGCCCCGATCCGGAGCGGACCCCGCGCCGGACCCGGGGGATCGAGCCGGCCCCGAGGCCCCCGCCAGGCATCCAGGAGGACGCGGGCGACGTTGTCCCACGAGTACGCCCGGTCGAGCGGCCCCGTCGGGATCTCCACCGGGCCGGCCCCCGCCAGCGACCGATACGCGGCGTCCACGCTCGCCGCGTCGTCGGGGTCGAAGTGCCGCAGCCCCGGCGAGTCGAACTCGCGGAGCGAGCTGTTGCCCGAGGCCAGCACCGGCGTCCCGTGCCGCAGGGCGTCCAGGACCGGGAAGCCGAAGCCCTCGTACAACGACGGGTAGATCGACCACCCGGCGGACCGGTACAGCCGGCAGAGCGCCGCGTCGCTCACCACCCCGAGGAACCGGACCCGGCGGCCGGGGTTTGCCCCCTTGAGCCGCTTCAGCTCGCGGCGGGACGACATCCAGCCGAGCGGGCCGATCCACCAGAGTTCGGCGTCGCCCGGCAACGCGGCCGAGGCGTGGAACCAGTCGAGGAGGAACCGGGCGTTCTTGCGCGGTTCCAGGGTCGAGACGACCAGGCCGACGTCGGGCCGCCGGGCGACCCGGCCGGGGTGGGCGTGCCGGCCGACGCAAAGGCTCGGGCCGGAGTGGGCCACGACGATCCGGTCGGGGTCCATCGGGGTGAGCCAGGCGGCGTCGGCCTTGGTCGAGTCCGACACGGCGATGGCCAGGTCGGACGCGGTCAGGGACTCGGCGAAGAAGCCGCCGAACATCTTCCGGGTCGATTCGAGGTGCGTCGCCGGCACGGTGTACGGGCTGAAGTCGTGCAGGACGCTCGCCTCGAACCCGAAGATCCGGTCGAGCGGGCGGAGGGTGCAGTACAACCCCAGGCTCCCGGCCGGGATCGACCCCAGAGGCGTCCGCCGGGCCCGCCAGACCCGACGCGACCACCGGGCGAGGTCCTGGTCCTGCGACCAGTCGAGCCCGCGCGGCGTCACCAACTCCAGCCCCTCCGAGAAGAACCGGATCGGGACCCGCGCGGCCAGGGCCAGGGTCAGGCGCGCCGTGTATCGCGACAGGCCGGTGAGCCGGCTGTACGAGAACGGCCCGGCGTCGACGAAGACGGTCGCCCCGTCGCCCAGGCCCGCCCGCTCGGTCGGCTCCATGATCCGGCCCCCATCGCGACATCTGTTCGCGGGCGAGGGCACCGACTCCGCCCCCGCCCCTCGGGGCGATGGATTAACCCAGACCGGGCGATCGGTCAACCGCAATCGTCGGCTCAGGCCGGACGGTCGAGCAGGGCGATCGCCTCGTGCGGCTTGGGGTCCGAGTCGAGCCGGGACAGCCGCTCCCCGACCTGATCGGCGCGGTCGCGGCCGATGGCGGGATCGGCCAGGGCGTGGAACTTGACGGCGAGCTGGGCGTCGGTCAGCGGGTTCTTGTCGTGGCCCGGCGGGAAGGCCACTTCCGAGACGAGGGTCGAGCCGTCGACGAGCGTCACCGTCACCCGGTTGGGGATGCCGACGGGGTAGCCGGCGGTCAGGGCGGGGTCCTCGACCACGGTGGTCCGGGCGACCAGGTCGAGCAGGGCGGGGTCGGCCAGGCGGTCGTCGTGGAACTGGTCGGCGGACACGACGCCGTCGACCAGGGCCACGGCCGTGCAATAGGGGAGGCTGTGGTCGGCGGTCTCTCGGGTCCGCGGGCGCCACTTCTCGGGGTCCTGGCCGATGATCTCGACGGCCACCCGGAACGTGGCGATCTCGATCGAGCGGATTCGCGCCGGGTCGCCGATCCGGGGCCGCAGCTCGAACGCGGCGGCGATGGCCGATTGGCTGTGATACTCGGCGGGGACGAACTTGATCGACGTCTTCGGGAGCATCCAATCCGAGGCCAACACCCCGCCGAGTTGAGCGACTTCGAACGGCCCCGACACCTGCCGCCAGAAGCCCATGTCTCCCTCGAACAGGGGCGACGGGCCGGTCATCCCCTCGCGGGCCAGGAGGGCCGCGAAGACGCCGTTGCGCGCGGCGTGGGCGAAGGCGCACCCCTTCCACATCGACAGCTCGCCGGCCCGGGTCAGGCGGAGCGCCGGCGAGGTCGTCCCGGCGATCCCCAGGGCGTGGACGGCCGGCGCGTGGTCGAGCCCGAGCAGCTTCGAGGCCGCCAGCGCGGTCGAGAGCGCCCCGTAGGTGACGTGGTCCCACCCCCGGGCCCGGATGCTCGCCGCGTCGGCCAGGCGACACTGGATCTCATAGGCCACGGCCGCCGCCGCGATCCAGTCGCGCCCCGAGGCGCCCGCGTGCTCGCCCACGGCCATGATCGCCGCCCAGTTGTCGCTGGGGTGGGCCGGCTCCAGCGACAGATACGTGTCGTTGCAATCCAGGTAACGGATGTGGACCCCGTTGGCGAACGCCGCCCAGTCGGGCGACGACCGCCCGCCGCCGAACAACGACGCCCCCGGCTCCGACCCGAACCGTCGGGCCACCCGCCGGGCGATCCCCGGCGCCGGCTCGACCAGCGCGCCCGCCGCGCAACCGAAGGCGTCCAGGAGCCGCCGCCGGGCCTCGACGACCACGGCCTCGGGGAGGTCTTCGAACCGCGTCGCCAGGGCGAACGCCGCCAGTCGGTCGGCCAGGGTCTCGGTCATCGTCGGGTCCGCTCGGTCCGGGGGTTCGAAGAGGCGGCATCATACCGTCCCGGACCGCCCACCGTCCAACATCACGGGGGAGTCGATGGACTCGACCGTCCCGGCTCGCCCGGAAGTGGCTCTTGGATGAGTTGTGGGACGATCAGCCGGCTCTTGATCTCCCGGACCATGAGATCGACCGAGGTTCGCGACATTACCCATTTCCCGAGCATGAAGAAGCCAACCAAGAAACAATTGAAGCAAACAATCAGATAGCTGTAAAATAACCGATTGGATTCGATTGTCGTGGTCGTCAGTGTCAATACGAACGAAATCCCGGATGAGATCAGGGCGATGGCGACGTTGAATGCAAGCGTCGCTGACGACCCCGCCGCGATCAGGTCCAACTCGTGCTCATGAAGGGTATAAGCCTTGAGTTCGCCCAGTGGCGCCACGCGCACAGTCGAGAATTGATGCGTTGGATCGGTGCTTTTCTTGGCCGCCATATCAACCGTCGACCTCTTGTCCCTGGAGGACCCGAAATCCGGCCTTGACTCTGCCGGGATAACCGCCCAGATTTACCACCAGGTGCCATTTCCCGGCGCCGGGGGCGGGAAGACGGACGGTGCCCTGTTCGGTATGGCCACCATAGTAGCGATACCCGGTCCCGACCGAATAGCTTCGGAAGTTCGCCGGATCGAGGAGGATCACGTTGGCCGGCGCGTCCAGCGTCACCTCGACCACGTCTTCGGGGGTGAGATCTAGTTCGCGATGCAAGTGGTTCATGGCGGTCGCTCGCGATGTGAGAGGATCGAACTGCCCCCATGATAGCGAACCGGATGCGGTTATCGATACCGCTTCGCGATCACCTGTCCATCCGGTGACCGCTCATTCCACCGGCCGAGGCGTTGACGACGCGCCGGCCTGGGCGGGGGCGAGGCCGACGTGTTCGAGCAAGATCCGGTGGACTTCCATGATGGCGTAGATGTTGTTCTGGACGGAGTGATCGGACTGGACGATCACCTCGGACTCGACGCCGTCGAGGTGCGAGCTCCGGTAGGCGACGACGCCGTCGGTGGTGTTCTCCTTGCCCTCGGGGCGGAGGGCGCCGATGATCGAGTGCATGGCCACGCCCTTGCCGGGGGTCATGGCCACCAGGGCCTTGAGATAGGCCGAGTCGATGTCCAGGGTCTCGATGCTGGTCGGCATCTTCCGGAACCGGCGGGGGAAGGCTTCGGGGTTGTCGCGGACCAGGCGGCCGAGCAGCGCGGTGACGTGGTCGGGCTCGGCGATCAGGTTCGAGCTGACCCGGCCCACCATCCCCCGGCTCAGCTCCGAACCCCGGTGCGGCGTGGCCAGGAACACCACCCGCCCCACGAACGGCAGGGCCTTGAAGAACATGTAGCGCTTCAATTCGTCGATGACTTCCGGCGGGCCCTTGATGGCGTCGATCGGCAGGTACGTGTTCAGCTCCCAGAACCGGAGGTCGCTGTCGACGACCATCGAGTGGCTGAGGAGCCCGCCCATGCTGTGGCCCAGCAGGACCATCCGCCCGAACGCGGGGTCGGGGCGGCCGTCGGGCATCCGGAAGTTCTGCTCGGCCAGTTGGAGGGTCTCGCGGAGCCCGGCGGCGGCGATCGGGATCGGGATGCCGGTCGGGTACATGTAGAGCATGAACTGGTAGCGTTCCTGAATCCGGGGGTCGCGCAACAGGTCGTTGACCATCGCGACCCAGGCCAGCGGCGACGAGGCGAGCCCGTGGACCATCACCACCGGGATCTTGCCCGGCTCGTAGGGGCGGATCAGGAGCAAGCCGGCCCCGGCGGCGGACTGGCCCGGCCGGAGGAGCCCGGACCATCGATACCGGTTGAGGTCGGCCCGCGACCACATATAAGCCAGCGGCGTGGTCAGGTCGCTTTCCAGGGCCATCGGCGGGTTGCCGATGGTCCGGGTCCGGAGCGGGTCGATCAGCTCCAGGGTCAGCTCGCGGGCCTCGTCGGGCCTGCCGGCCTCGGGGCGGATCTTGGAGACCGGGGCCAGGAACGCCGTGAGCGGGAAGGCCATCTCGGGCGGATAATACCGCTCGATCCCCTCGGCCTTCTTGTCGGCGCGGTGGACGGCGATCAGGGGGACGCCCAGGCCGTACTGGTAGTTCCGCGACTGGAGGCCGGCCACCTCGAAGTTGGAGGCCATGATGAGCAGGTCCACGTCCTCGGCGGCCCAGGGGGAGTCGCGGAGGGCGACCTTGAAGACCCGCTCGCGGCCCCGGACTTTGAGGCTGAACTCGCCGTTGGCCTCGACCTTGCCCCCCGCCTGGGCCTCGCGGAGGACCCGGTCGAGCGAGCCGTTGTACAGGTCGCACGCCAGGCGATACCGGGGGTCCGACGGCTGGCGGCCGTTGGCCAGCTCGGGCAAGAACAGGTAATCGTACGCATACGAGAGGGCGTCCAGGGCCCGCTCGGTCGACTCGGCGTGGTGCCGCCGATCCAGGCGTCGCGACTCGACCCAGGAGAGTTCGGCGAGCGAGTACACGAGGTCCGGGTCGATGTTGACGCGGGCCTGGCCTTCGAGGGTCGCCAGGACGGCGGCCGGGTCGCGGCGATAGCGGCTTTCCAGCGAGAACCGCTTGAGCGTCTCGACGGTCCGCTCGCTCGGCCGGTCCAGGCCGGCCAGGCTCCGCTGGAACGACGAGACCGGGCGGTCGCCCCGGCTCGGAGAAACGGCCACGTCGGACCAACCGACCAGGGCCAGGGCGATCGACAAGGGGGCCAGGATCATGGGGGGTCACTCCATCGACCCGGGGCGGTCGCGATGTCCCTCGCGCCGCTCAACAGGAGTCGCGCCCGCATCATACGCCGGCCCACCGGACGGTCAAGGCCGAGCGTGGGTCGTGGGTCGTGGGGCGTGGGGCGTGGGGCGTGGGGCGTGGGGCGTGGGGCGTGGGGCGTGGGGCGTGGGGCGTGGGGCGTGGGGCGGGGAGCGGGGAGCGGGGAGCGGGGAGCGGGGAGCGGGGAGCGGGGAGCGGGGAGCGGGGAGCGGGGAGCGGGGAGCGGGGAGCGGGGAGCGGGTGTGACGGCGAACGGACCGAAGGGTGACGCGCGGCGCGAGCCGTCCGTCACCCATCAGCCATCTCCCATCAACCATCGGAGACGGGCCTTAACCGACCCGGGCCCGATCGGCGGCGGGGGCCCGGCGGACGGTGGGCTCGTCGTCCTCGGAGGCGTCGAGGATGGACAGGCCGTTGCGGGCCTCGCGGATCTCGCGGTGGATGAGGCCGTGGAGGCTCTCGACCTGGGCCTGGAGCCGGAAAATCTCGCGGGAGACCCCGTTGAGGACCAGGTCGACTTCCTCGACCGCGGCGGAGGCCGAATGCTCGGCCCGGGCCAGGCTCTCCTCGATCCGCTCCAGCCGCTTGAGGGCCACGGCCAGCGGTTGGAGGAGTTCCGGCATCATCCGCTCGTTGACGGTCCCGGATACGATCCGCGAGACATGGGCGTTGAACCGGGCCACCAACGGCCGGCGAACGGGCGACGTCATCCGCCAGAGGGCTTTCAGCAGGTTCTTGACGATCCGCTTCATCGTTTACCTCGACCGGGAGGTCGCCTCGTCCGTCGCCGACGCGGGGCGGGGGAAGTGGGGAGAAGAAGGGAGAGCGACGGCCGGGCGGCGGGCCCGACGGCCCGGGACCCGGGGCAACTCGGCGGCGCACCGTTCGACCTCCGCGATCAGCAGCTCCGAGGCCCGGGCCGGGTCGGGCGTCCCGACGAGGTAGGACCGGGCCGAGCGGCCGAGGCTCTCGCGGGCGGCGGGGTCGGCGGCGAGGTCGCGGACGGCGCGGGCGAGCTGGTTCCCTTCGGCGGGCCCGGCCACGTCGCGGACGACCGAGGCGGGCAGGTCGGAGTCGAGCGACACCGTCGCCACGCCCGCCCGGAGCAGGTCGGCCAGCGTGACCGGGTCGCGATCGGCGACCGGGCCGCCCGGGTGGATCGCCATGTCGAGCAGGGCCACGATGTCGCGGGCCTCGCCCGGGACCACGGCGCCGGCCTGGAGATACGAACCGCCGATCCCCAGCCGCCTGGCCTCGCGCCGGGCCTTCGACCCGTCCCGGCCGGCGTCGAACACCAGGAGGACCGCCTCGGGGACCGTCTTGAGGATCGCCCGGAACGCCCGAGGAGACAGGAACCGAGCGGAGCCGTCCGGGCCGCCGAACTGGCCGATGACCAGGGCCCCCGGCAGCAAGTCGAGCCGCGCCCGCGCCTTGATCCGCCTCGACTCCGGGGCCAAGGGCGCCGGGACTTCCGGGGCGACCTCGGCGAGCTGGTCGGCGAACTCGGGCAAGGCCGCCCGGACCTGCTCGGCGTGGCGGGGGGACCGGACGACGACCCGCGAGAGCGTCTGGAACAGGTCGCGGAGCCGGGCCACGGCCCGCTCCGACCGCTCGTGCCGGGCGGCCGCCTTCCGGGGCGAGCCGGGGGCCGGGGCGGTCGAGGGCCCGACCGGCCCGCCGATCGCCGAGGTCGACCCGGCCCGGGTCGAGGGCCCGGGGCTGGGCGGCTCGGGGGCGATCAGGTCGAGGAAGTCGTCGTCTTCGAGGAGGACCAGGCCCGGCCTCCGCTTGAGGCGGTCGAGCAGGGTTTCCAGGCGGGCCGCGTCGTCCACCCGGTAGACCACGGCGTGATAGCCGATCAGGCCGTCGTTGCGCTCGAAGAGGCGGGCGTCGAAGCCGCCGAAGTCGGAGGGCAGGCCGTCGGTGAGCGGGGAGTCGCCGGGGGCCAGGTACAGGTCGACGTTGTAGGATTCGGCCCAGCCGGTCGGGACCTGGGCGACGAGGTCGACCCGGGTCGAGCCGTCGCGCGGGACGTCGGGGAAGACCGCGATCCGGGGCCGGACGAGGTGGCCCCGATCGAACCGGAGCCGGGTCGGCGGCCCCGGGTCCCGGTCGCCGCCGAGGGTCGCCGCCACGGCCTCGACCACCCGGTCCCAGGAATAGCGGGCCGAGCGGGCCAGGGCCTTCTTGCGGAGGTCGCGGTCGAGGTCGGCGTCGGACAAGAGTTCGGCCAGCTCGGCGGCGATCTCGGCCGGTTCGGTCGGGTCGACGAGCAAGCCGGCGTCGCCGACGATCTCGGCCTGGAATCCCGACCGCCCGGCCACCACGATGGCCCCCGACCGCATGGCCTCGACGATCGACTGGCCCGAGCCCTCCTCGATCGGCAGCGACAGGAACGCCGAGCATCGGCCGTAGAGGGTCCGCAGCGAGCTTTCGGCGACCTCGCCGACCAGGACGAGCCCTTCCTCGCAGCCGCGCTCGTAGAGGGCCGCCCGGAGCGATCCGGGGTCGGCGACCGCCCCGGCGATGACCAGGCGTTGCCGGCGTCGATGCTCGATCGGCAGGCGTCGGTAGGCGTCGACGATCCCGTCGAGGTTGGCCCGGGCCTGGCCCCCGGCGGCGTCGGCGAGCAGGAACGGCCCGGAGATGCCCATCCGGCCCAGTTCGTCGCCGGAGACCCGGCTCAAGGGGTCGGCCGGGCCGGGGGCGGAGAACGTCGAGTCGCAGGCCACGCCGATCGTCGCGACCCGGGCCGAGGCCCCGCCCAGGCGGCGCCGGCACTCGGCGGCGGTGGCGTCGGAGACGGCCAGGACCGCCCCATGCCGACGGAGCGGGACCAGGCGGCGGTCGTCGGCCAGGGCCGGGGCGAGGTCGTGGACGATCGACGCCACCCTGACGCCGTTGAGCGGGCTCTCCGGCGGCAGGCCGCCGTAATGGGGCTCGAACGGGTCGAGCAGGATCAGCCAGTCCAGCCCCTCGGGGTTCCGGTCGAGGAGGCGCTGGGTCGTGGGCCGGAGCCCGGCCGGGCCGAGCGACGGGATCGGCGGCATTGACACCCGGAGCGACGACCGCGACGACGGGACGCGGGCGGTCGGGAACCCTTCGTGGGTGTACAGGACGTAGCGGTTGACCGGGTCGCGGGCGAGCAGGCCCTCGACGAGCTGGCGACCATAACGCCCGGCCTCGCGGTCGCCGCCCTCGGGCGACTGGACCGCCAGCATGTCGATTCCGATCAACACGTCCTGGACCCTCCTGGTCTTGGGTTATCCTCGATCAGGCCGAAGCGGCCTGGGCATAGTCTTCGATGTGCGCCGCGGCCGCCGCCTGAGCGTCGATCGCCTGCGTGAACAGGAGATACTGCGTGATCGACTCCGAGATCGGACCGTCGGCCCGGACCCGGCCCTCGTGCATCCAGATCCCCCGGGTGCACATCTTGTGAAGCGACCCGAGGTCGTGCGACACGATGACCACGAGGTTCGACTTCTCCAAAAGCTCGTTGATCCGGGACTTGGCGCGGTCGACGAACAGGACGTCGCCGGCGCCGAGGGATTCGTCGATCAAAAGGATCTCGGGGTCGACCTCGGTGGCGATGGCGAAGGCCAACCGGGCGTACATCCCGCTCGAATAGTACTTCAGCGGCAGGTCGGCGAACTCGCGGAGCCCGGTGAACTCGTAGATCCCCTCGACCTTCTTCCGCATCTCGCGCGGCCTGATCCCGAGCATGGCGCCGTTGAGGAGGATATTGTCATATCCCGACAATTCGGGGTTGAACCCGGCCCCCATCTCGATCAGCGGGGCGACGGTCCCCCGGACGGCGAGCTGGCCCGAGGTCGGCGTGTAGATCCGGGCCAGGAGGCGGAGCAAGGTGCTCTTGCCCGCCCCATTGAAGCCGAGGATGCCGATCCGCTCCCCCTTGTGCATCCGGAGGTCCACGTCCTGGAGCGCCCAGAACTCGTTGGAGACCGGCGGCGTTTCGCGGCGGAGGAGCAGGTCGAGGGCCGACCGCTTCAGCGAGTGTTGCTTGTCCGAATAGCTGACGAACCGGAGCGACACGTCGCGCAGCTCGACCAGCGGCGGGGCGGGCTGGCGGGTCGGCGGCGTGGACGGCCCGGCTCCGGGGTCAGAGGCGGAAGACCAGCTTGTTTTCGTGGCTCTTGAACGTGACATAACCGATCCCCAGGCTCACCGTCGCGATGCCGGCGGCAGTTAAGAACAGGGTCAGAGTCGGCCACTGGCCGTCACGAATGATGACCTGGAACATCCGGATGAAGGGGAAGGCGGGGTTGAGCCAGCACCGATCCTTCACCGTCTGGGACATCTTGTCGAGTTCCCAGATGATCGGCGTCGCGAAGTACCAGGCCTGGAGGATCACGGTGATGAGGTGGCTGGTGTCCCGGTAGAACGTGTTCGCCACCGCCAGGACCAGCCCCAGGCCCAGGGCGAAGACCGCGAAGAGGAGGGTGATCACCGGGAGCAAGGCCATCGCCGGGGTCAGCTTCGCTCCCAGGACCACGGCCATCAAATATAAGGCCACCAGCGACAAGACGAAGGTCGAGAGGTGGATCAGGACCTTGGCCAGCGGGAAGATCAGCTTGGGCAGGTAAATCTTCCGGATCAGCCCCTCGCTGGCCACGATGCACCCCGAGCAGTCGCTCAGGCTGGCCGCGAACATCGTCCACGGGACCTGGCCGGCGAACAGGTAGATCGCGTACTCCTTCCAGTCGGCCTTGCCGAACACCTGCGAGAAGACCAGGGTGAGCGTGGTCATCATCAAGATCGGATTCAGGAGCGACCAGAGGAAGCCGAGCATCGACCGGTGATACCGGATGCGCAGGTCTTGCGCGACCATGTTGTGGATGACGGGCCAGAAGTGGGTCAGCTCCCGGGCGTCGGCCCGCAACACGCCGAGCCATCGCCCCGGCCCGTTCTCGGAGCTGGGCCGGGGGAAGTATTCCGCGTGGGGGATCGAAGGGGTCGTGCGAACGTTCTTCATCGTGCCTCATCCGTGAGACTCGTCGCGAGGCGTCGCCGGTCGACCCGCCCGCGGCCCGGCCACCGACGGCGGGGCATGGTACGCTTATTTCCCCGACCCGGAAAGTCCAAACCCGGGCCTTCGAGGCCCCTCGGCGGTCCCCGCCTCGGAGGGCTCGGCCGTCATCATTACTCCTATCGGCCCCGATCGCGGCCGACTTGGGGATTCGAGCCGCGGAGCCGTCCCGACGGCCCCCTCAATCGTTGTCCGGGTGGCGGTCGAGCGACCGGGCGACGACCCGGGTGCCCATCCTCACCAACTGGTCGCCCGACTGGTGCTTGAGATAGGCCGACTTGGCCGCCCCCAGCCAGCGGATCTCCCGACCTTCGTAGCTCACGACCACCCGGGTCAGGACCGGGCCGGGGGTCCCCACCGACCGGGCCAGGCCGGCGGCGAGGTCGTCGTTCCGCTCGATCAGGTTGTAGCCCACCCCCATCGCCGCCGCGTAGGCCGCGAAGTCGACCCGGGCCAGCTCGGTGGCCGTGGTCCGGCGGAAGGTCGGCTCCTGGAGCATCTGCATGTAATGATAGGCGCCGTCGTCCAGGACGAAGAACTTGACCGGCAGGCCGGCGCGGGCGGCGGTCGACATTTCGAGGGCCGACATCAGGAAGCAGCCGTCGCCGGTGATCGAGGCGACGACCCGGTCGGGCCGGACCCGCTGGGCCCCCAGCGCCGCGGGGATCGCCCAGCCCATGCTCTGGTTGTTGGCCGGGGTGAAGTAGCGACGGGGGCCGGCCAGGTCGATCGCCTCGGCCGCCCAGTGGCACGAGGCCGTCACGTCGACGAAGATCAGCTCGTCGGGGCCCAGGGCGCGGCGGAGCTGGAGCAGGAACGCCATCGGGTCGACGCCCCGGGTGATCTTGACCTTCGCGTTCTCGCGGCGGTCGACGGCCCGGGAGTGGGCGATCCGCCGGGCCAGGCCCGGGTTGGCGGGCCGGCGGATCGCGTCGGCGTCGCGGACCAGGCGGTCGAAGAACAGGCGGGCGTCGGCGTGGACCCCGACGCAGGCCGGGACGTTCCGGCCAAGGTTGGCCGCGCAGGCGTCGACGTGGATCACCTTGTCGTGGCGCGGGATCGCGTAGCTGGCCGTCGAGTTCTCGCTGTACTTCACCCCCACCGCCAGGACGACGTCCACCGACTGGAAGGCCCGCTCGGCCGCGCGGGTCCCCTGGGCCCCGTAGCCCCAGCCGACGGCCAGCGGGTGGGCGTCGGGGATCGCCCCCTTGCCGCTCACCGAGGTCGCCACCGGGGCCTGGAGGATCTCGGCGGCGCACGCCAAGGGCGGGCCCACGTCGAGGCAGCCCATCCCCGCGTAGATCCCGACCCGGGCCTTCCGATCGGCCAGGACGGCGACCGCCCGTCGGTACGCCGCCTCGTCGAACGGGGCGGGATAGGGGGGCGGGGCCACGCCGTCGTAATCCCAGGACTGGCTCAGGAGCGGGAACGGCAAGACCACGGCCACCGGGCCGGGCTCGCCCGACCGGGCCATCCGGAACGCCTCGTGGATCAGGTGGGGGACCTCGGCCGGATGCTTGGCCTCGTGGACCACCTTGCAGAGCGGCCGGAGGACCGCCGCGTTCGGCGTCGAGTGGACCTGGAACGCCGGCGCCCCCGGCCGGCGGTCGACGTCGGTGATCAGCCCGACGATCGGGACGCTGTCGAGCAGGGCCTCGCCGATCCCGGTCAAGGAGTTGGTCAGGCCCGGCCCCGGGACGACGCTGAACACCCCGACGCCCCCCGTCACCCGGGCCGAGGCGTCGGCCATGACGCTGGCCGAGCTTTCGTTGGTGACGAGCAGGTACGGCTGGCCGGCCGTCTTCATGGCGTCCCAGAACTCATTGTTCTGGGCCCCCGGGACCCCGAAGACGCAGGGGACGCACTCGCGGCGGAGGGCCGTCGCCGCCGCCAGGGCCCCGGTCATCCGGCCCCGGACCCCTCGGGCGTGATGGGCCCCGGGGTGCTCCGCGCGGGCCATGCCCGGCGGGAGGGCGGCGGCCGCGCCGGTGGCCCCGATCGCCCCCAGGACGGCTCTTCGGTTCAGGTTGAAGTCCACCCGTTCGCCCTCCCTGGCGACGGATCGATCCCGGCCGGGTTGGCCGTCCCGAGGGGACGTCCCGGCCCGATGGCGCCTGGGCGGCGACCCTTCGGCGGTCGATCATACCCTTGACATCGGCCGCCGCCCGCCTTCGGGTGATCCCTCGCGCAGGGTCGCGCGAGCGGGGGTCGTCAGGATCGATCCCGCCCCGTCATTCGCCGCAACCGGAGCAAAAGCCCGTCGTCCAGGCTCTCCGGCTTGTCGCGGAGGTGCTTGATGCATTCGAGGAGGATCGGCCCTCGGTAGCCGATCGCGTCCAGGCCGGCGACCCATCCCGCCCAGTCGATCGACCCCAGGCCGGGCGGCCAGTGGACGTCGCGGCGGCCGTCGTTGTCGTGGACGTGGGTGGTCCTGAGCCCGGGGCCGGCGGCGGCCGTCGCGGCGGCCACGGTTTCGGCGATGTGGGCGTGCCCGGTGTCGAGCGCCAGGGCGAGGTGGGGATGGTCCAGCTCGGCGACCAGCCCGGCCAGGTCCGCCATCTTGCTCCCGGGGTGGACGCCGGGCGGCATGTTCTCGACGCAAACGACGACGCCGGTCCCCTCGGCGTGCCCCGCCAGGGCGATCAGGCCCCCCGCCAGCGCCTCGCGGCGGGGGGCGAAGTCGGCCGGGTCCGACAGGCCGCCGGGGTGGACGACGAGGCAAGCGCCGCCGGCGTCCCGGAGCCAGTCGACGCACCGCTTCAGGTCGTCGAGGCTGGCGGCCCGGGGGGCCGGGTCGGGGTGGCCGAGGTCGACCCGGCTGGCGCGGATGCTCTGGCCCCCCCAGCATCCGTGGGCGCCATGGATCGTCAGGCCGTGGTCGGCGACCCGGGCCGCCAGGGCCTTGGGGTCGGGACAGGCCGGCCAGTGGGGGAGGATTTCGAGGACTTCGGCCCCGAGCCGGCCGGCGATGGCGAGGTCGACGTCGAGGTCGCCCTTCGGAAAGCCGTACACGATCATGGTGCCGAGCGGGCGGCGGATCTTGGGGGCTATCATCATGTCGGGATTGTCCTTGCGCCACCACGGGGTGAGCCCTCTTGCCGTCGGGGGGTCGGCGAGGGATGATAGCGGGACGCCGTCCGATCCGGCCAGCCGGGGCCGCCCCGGCTTGCGCGAGCGGCCAGGACCACCCGCCACGCCGCCGTGCCCCGACCGTTGGGAAAGGAAGATTGGGAATGCCGCCTGTCGCCCTGGTCGATCCGTCGACGATCGACACCACTCGCGTCCTTGCCGACCGGGAGGCGATTCGCCTGGGCAATCCCCAGCGGTTCGAGATGGAACAGCTCACCGCGATCGTGCGCCTCGACCCCGCCGAGCATCTCATCATCGGCTATAAAGACGTCGGGGCCGACGAGTTCTGGGTCCGCGGCCACATGCCCGACTACCCGCTGATGCCCGGCGTCCTGATGTGCGAGGCCGCCGCCCAGCTCGCCAGCTATTATTGCCACAAGATCAACCTGGCCGAAGGGAATTTCATCGGCTTCGGTGGGATGGAAGACGTCCGGTTCCGGGGCCAGGTCCGGCCCGGCGACCGCCTGGTCCTCGTCTCCAAGGCCACCCGGGTCCACCGCCGCCAGACCATCTTCGAGACCCAGGGCTTCGTCGGCGCCAACATGGTCTACCACGGCCGGATCATCGGCGTCCCCCTGGCCAGCCGCGGCGCGCCCGGCCCTTGACGGCCCGTCGCCGCGAGGCCCGCCCTTTCCCGAGTTCGCGACACCCCATGATCGACGCCACGCCCTGGACGATCGCCCTCGAAGCCCTGGAGCCGCCGGTCGCCTGGGCGGAGATTTTCGGCGACGACCGCCCGGTCGAGCTGGAAATCGGCTCGGGCAAGGGCCTCTTCCTGGCCAACGCGGCCGCGGCCAACCCGCTCCACAACTTCTTCGGGATCGAGATCGCCCGGAAATACGCCCGTCGCGCGGCCGAGCGGGTCGCGAAGCGGAACCTGGCCAACGTCAAGGTCTTGCCCGGGGACGCCCGGCTGTTCATGGCCCGGTATGTCCCCCCGGCCAGCCTGGCCGCCCTCCACGTCTATTTCCCCGACCCCTGGTGGAAGGCCCGCCACAAGAAGCGCCGGGTGTTCGGCGAGCCGCTCGTCCTCGACGCCGAGCGGACCCTCCGACCCGGCGCCGACCTGCGCGTCGTCACCGACGTCGAGGAATACTTCGGCGTGATCCGCGCCCTCATGGACGAGCACCCCCGGTTCCGGGCCCAGCCCGAGCCGATCCTCAAAGACCCCGAGCACGAACTCGACTACCTGACCAACTTCGAACGCAAGTACCGGATCGAGGGCCGGCCGATCTATCGGGCCCATTACCGGCTGGCCTGAACCCTTCTTTCGAGAACCGCGAAAGGCTCGCCCCATGCCATCCCCCGGCGACCGGCTCCGAGCGGCCTGGGCCGAAGGGCCGATCATGATCCCCGGCGTCTTCAACGCCCTGACGGCGAAGATGGCCGAGCGGTCGGGATTCCGGGCGGTTTACCTGTCGGGCGGGGCCCTGTCGGCCGGGTGGGCGGGGGTCCCGGATGTCGGGCTCCTGACCCTGACCGAGTTCGCCGACCAGGCCCGGACCCTGGCCGGGTCGACGTCGCTCCCCCTGCTCTCCGACGCCGACACCGGCTTCGGCGAGGCCGTCAACGTCGAGCGGACCGTCCGCCAGTTCGAGACGGCCGGCGCCGCCGGGCTCCACCTCGAAGACCAGGTCTTGCCCAAGCGGTGCGGCCACCTCTCGGGCAAGTCGCTGATCGAGCCCGGGGCGATGGCCGCCAAGGTCCGCGCCGCCGTGGCGGCCCGGCGCGACCCGGGGTTCGTGGTCGTCGCCCGGACCGACGCCCGATCGGTCGAGGGGTTCGACCGGGCGGTCGAGCGGGCCCGCCTCTACCTTGAAGCCGGGGCCGACATGGTCTTCCCCGAGGCCCTGGAATCGGCCGACGAATTCGCCCGGTTCGCCCGGCTCGTCGGGGCCCCGTTGCTGGCCAACCTCACCGAATTCGGCCGGGGGCCCCTGCTCACTTTCGACGACCTGGCCGCGATGGGCTACCGGGCCGTCCTCTACCCCTTGACCGCGTTCCGGGTCGCGATGAAGGCCGCCGCCGAAGCCCTGGATCAGCTCCACGCCCTCGGGACCCAACGCGACCTCCTCGGCCGGATGCAGACCCGGGCCGAGCTGTACGACCTGATCGGCTACGACGCTTGGGAAGCCCGCGACCGCTCCTATTTCGGCGAGACCGGGGGCGGCCCCCCCTGATCGGCGACGAGGGCCGGGCCATCCTCCGCATGGGATCTGTCTCGAAGGGGGGTGGGTGCGATGGGGGCGCACGGGACCCGTCGCGACGCCCAAGATACCGGCTCCCCCCGCGATCGCGACAACATGAACCGACGATTCACGATCTCTTCTTGATCCGATGGAAACGAACATCATCGATCGGCGGTCCGCTTTCGCCCGCCCACCCCGGAACCCTGGGGCGCGGCTTGGCGAGCGGTTGATTACCCGGCCGGTTCTGGTAGGATCATCCATTGACCTCGCGTCGGACGCGCCGGCGACGGCGCGAGGTCGAGACACCGGGCCGGCCGGCCCCGGCGATCGACGCCCGTGCGTCGGAGGTCGCGGCTCGTCGGCCCGCTCCACCGGAATCTCCCCGCGGAACGATCGCGCGGCCTCGTCGGGAGGCTCGATCGGGGTTACCCTCGCCCGTCCCGGCGGCGGGGCGCATCCGATCGGACCGCGGCGGTGGTGGCCGGCGTCCGAGACGACTCCTTCCTGACCCCTTTTCCTTCCAGCAGGACCTCCGGCTTGATCGGCCTCGGGACGTGGACTCGATGGGCGTGGTGGCCCTTGGTCATCGCCCGGGTCGGCCGATGGGCGACCCGGGGCGGTCGTCGCCCGCGCCGCGTCCGCGACCCGGCCCGTCGGATCGATCCGCCGGGGCCGACCGGCCGACGGCCCTCGGTCTTCCCTCGACGCGCGCCGACCCGTCCCCCCCGGGTCCGGTCCTCGTTCGATCCGGTCCGGCGGGGCGAGTGGGGCGGGCCTCGGGCCCGGCGAGGGTCCGTCCGGGGCGTCGACGCCATCGGGGTCCCCCCGCGCCGGGGTCTCCGACCCGGCCGGGCCGGGCCCGCCGCTCCCCCGGGCCGGTCGCGGCTCCAGCGAACGAAAGGCTAGGGCGGACGTGGTAGGGGAACCCATCGCGGGCCTCATCGGGATCATCGTCGGGGCGGTGTGCGGATGCGGCGGCCTGATGCTCTACGCCCAGATCCGGGTCCGGACCGCGCGCGACCTGGCCGCCGCCGTGCTCGCCGACGCCGACCGCCGGGCCGAGACGACCCGCAAGGAAGCCGAGCTGGCGGCCAAGGAGGAAGCCCTCCGCCGCCGGGCCGCCCTCGACGCCGAGTCCGAGGAGGCCCGCCGAGGCTTCCGCGAGCAGGAAAAACGCCTGGAAAAGCGCGCCGACCTCCTCGACGGCAAGCTCGAACTCATCACCAAGAAGGAGAAGGACTTCGAGGGCGTCCAGCGCCGCCTGGTCGAGAATCAGGAGGAGCTGACCCGCCGCCAGGCCGAGGTCCGCGACCTCCTGGCCGAGCAGCGGGAAACCTTGCACCGGGTCGCCCAGGTCGGCCCCGAGGAGGCCCGCGAGATCCTCCTCCGCCGGATCGAGGAGGAGCTGAGCCACGAGGCCGGCGGCCTGATCCTCAAGCACGACCAGGCCCTCAAGGAGACCGCCGCCCAGAAGGCCCGCGAGATCCTCGCCACCGCGATCCAGCGCTACGCCGCCGGCCACACCGCCGAGACCACCGTCAGCACCGTCGACATCCCCACCGACGACATGAAAGGCCGGATCATCGGCCGCGAAGGCCGGAACATCCGCGCCTTCGAGAAGGCCACCGGCGTCGACGTGATCGTCGACGACACGCCGGGCATCGTCATCGTCTCGGCCTTCGACAACGTCCGCCGCGAGACCGCCAAGCTCGCCCTGGAGAAGCTGATCCAGGACGGCCGAATCCACCCGACCCGGATCGAGGAGGTCGTCGCCGAGACCCAGGCGGAGATGGAGCGGCACATCCGCCAGGTCGGCCAGGTCGCCGCCCAGGAGGCCAACGTCCCCGGGCTCCACGAGAAGTTGCTCGACTACCTCGGCCGGCTCAAGTTCCGGACCAGCTACTCGCAGAACGTCCTCCGCCACTCGATCGAGGTCGCCTACCTGACCGGCCTGCTCGCCGAGGAGATCGGCCTCGACGGCCCCCTCGGCCGCCGATGCGGCCTGCTCCACGACATCGGCAAGGCCGCCGACCACGAGATGGAGGGCGGCCACCCCGCCATCGGCGCCGACCTGGTCCGGCGCTACGGCGAGCGCAAGGAGGTCGTCCACGCCGCCCTCGGCCACCACGACGACCTCCGGACCGACACCCCCTATACCGTCCTGGTCGCCGCCGCCGACGCCATCAGCGCCAGCCGGCCCGGGGCCCGCCGCGAGACCCTCGACAAGTACGTCCGCCGCCTCGAAGACCTCGAGGCCCTCGCCTGCGGCTTCCCCGGCGTCGAGCAGGCCTACGCCATCCAGGCCGGCCGCGAGATCCGCGTCATCGCCGACAGCCTCCGCCTCGGCGACGAGGCCGCCGCCAAGCTCTGCCGCGACATCGCCAAGGCCGTCCAGGAACAGTTGACCTACCCCGGCGAGGTCAAGGTCACTGTCCTCCGGGAGACTCGATCGGTAGAATTCGCCCGGTGAGAGTCGCGGTCCGCTCACTGACCGGGCTTCATGAAGCATGGAAATCCCCTATGTACAAAATCAGCTTCTATCGTCAGGGTCGCCGCGATGGCGGGGTCCGGGTCGGGATTGAGGTCGACGGCGAAACCATCCTGGCCCGCTTCGAGAAAGGAGGCGAGGAAGAAGATCCGATCCTCTCCTGGTTTCTCGACGTCGATTCCGAGGCCGACGATGTCCCGAGTGACATCGAAGGCGTTCGCGATTTCTTCCTCGCCGAAGCACCGTCGATCAAGGCGGGTCTCGAAAACCTGGCCCGCGAGATCGAGGTGGGATTAGATGTCGACTCCTGGCCCGTCCGAGTCGCTTTCGAGGGGAATTCGCCGGCGAGAAACTTCCGGGCGACCTGTTTCTCGAACCGCCGAGCCGAAGCGCGACGGATGCCCGAGGTCGTTCGGGACACAGCCACCAGGTGGGAACCCCTGGTCCGCGGCTTGGTCCCGGAGGTTTCCCCCATCTTGTGAGCCCCCACGATGGCCAGAAGTCGCAAGGTCTTCGACACCAACAAGCTGATCTGGGCCTGGCATCGAGCCAAGGGTCACGGCCCGCTCGCCTCCAGAACCGTCGAGGAGGCGAGGGAATGGCCCGGAATGCTGATCGACCTCTTCGACGCCGACGCCATCGTGACCCCGGTGGTCATCGAGTTCGTGGCCGGGGTCCGGACGAGCCATGAACTCGGGCTGGTCCAAGCCTTCTTGTCCCGGTTCCGCGTCATCGACGACGGCCTGATCCTCGAGGTGGATTGGGCCGAGGCGCTTCGACTCGCCGGGAGAGTGCCACGCGACGGCCGGCCCAGGCAACTGGGTGACTGCTTGATCCGGGCCATCGCCCAGCGCTGTAAACACGATGTCATCACGGACGAGAAGCATTTCCCCCACGCTTGAAAAGTTACGATTACCACTTCGGCGACGAGACCGCCGCCAAGCTCTGCCGCGACATCGCCAAGGCCGTCCAGGAACAGTTGACCTACCCCGGCGAGGTCAAGGTCACTGTCCTGAGGGAAACCCGGTCGGTAGAATTCGCCCGGTGAGTTCTTCGCGAGATCGGAGGGGGGACGAATCGATGTCGAAAGCCCTGTTCGAACACGTCCGCGACCTGGCCATGACCCTCAAGCCCGAGGAGCAAGTCGCCCTGATCGGCGACCTCGCGGCCAAGCTCCAGGGGAAGTTCGAGCCCCCGAAGCGCGGACCCCATCCTTCGCTTCTCGGATCACTCAAGTATCTCGGGCCCGCGCCCTCGGCGGAGGATTTCGAGGAGGCGAGGCGTGACATGGCGGGGCGATCGCCGCGCGAAGAGATGCAAACCTCTCCGCCCGGGGAAGTCGAGCCATGATCGTGGCCGTCGCCGACACTCACGCCGTGATCTGGTATCTCTGGGATGATCCAAGGCTCTCGACGACCGCTAGAGCATTCATCGAAGCCACCGCCCAAGCGGGCCAGCTCGTGGCCGTTTCCTCGATCAGCCTGATTGAAACCGTGTATCTGATCGAGAAAGGGCGGGTTGACCCGGCGACCTTGTCCATGGTCCTTGACGCCTTCGACACGGACGGAATCTTCGTGGAACAGCCGGTTGATCGCGCGATCGTCCCCAGCCTCGCCGCGATCTCCCGCCTCCATGTCCCCGACATGCCCGATCGGATCATCGCGGCGACGGCAACCTTTCTCGGCGTCCCCTTGATTACCCGCGATCGGCAGATCCAATCGTCCTCGGTGACGACCCTTTGGTGAGGACCCGGTCCCGGGTCGGCCGATACCCGACGAGACCCGAGTCCTCCATGCCCCTGAACATCCTCTTCATCGGCGACGTGGTCGGCTCGCCCGGCCGGAAGATCGTCAGCCAGGCGTTGCCGCGGTTGATCCCCCGGTGGGACCTGGGGCTCGTGGTGTGCAACGCCGAGAACGCGGCGGGTGGGTCGGGCCTGACGATCAAGTGCCACGAGGAGTTGGCCGAGGCGGGCGTGGATGTGTTCACGTTGGGCGACCACGCTTACCGCAAGGACGAGGTCTTCACCCTGTTCGACCGGAGCGACCGGCTGCTCCGGGCGGCGAACTATCCGCCCGACGCCCCGGGCGGGGAGTCGGTCGTCGTCGAGGCCCGGGACGGGACCCCGGTGGGGGTGTTCAGCCTGATGGGCCGGACGTTCATGAAGCCGGTCGACGACCCGTTCCGCGCGGCCGACCGGGTCCTGGCCGGCCTGGAGGCGAAGGCCCGGGTCATCGTGGTCGACGTCCACGCCGAGGCGACCAGCGACAAGCAACTCCTCGGCCGCTACCTCGACGGCCGGGTGTCCGCCGTCCTGGGGACGCACACCCACGTCCCGACCGCCGACGAGCAGGTCCTCCCCGGCGGCACCGCCTACCAGACCGACGTCGGGATGACCGGCCCCTACGACTCGATCCTCGGCCGCCGCTACGACCGGGTCCTGGCCGCGACCTTGACCGGCGTCCCCCACTTTTTCGACGTCGCCGCCGGCGACCCCCGGCTTTGCGGGGCCGTCGTCACCGTCGACCCCGCCACCGGCCGGGCCACGGCCATCCGCCGCGTCTCCGTGAACGGGGAAGAGACGCGAAAGCTGTTGACGGGCGACATCTGATCTTCGCCGATGATCGGGAAAGCCGTGAGTCGTCGATGGGTCCGCGACCTCGAATTGATCCGAATTTCGTCGATGCACGGCTCGGACGAAAGGAGTCGACCGATTGATCGTCGTCTGGCGTGGAAAAGGAGCCCTGGCATTCGTCCCGGCCTATCTTCCGGCCGTCCTATTCACGGTCCTGACCGAATTCGATCCGATGGTCGCGATGTTCTTCGCCGGCCTCAGTGCGATCGGAGGTGGGATCGTGTGTATTAAATACGGTCGGAAGTGGAATCGGGGTACTCGGTTCCACAGTCTTTACTGGATGACGATGCAGGAATGGGGCTGGTTCTATGTCCTACTGGGCGGATTCTTCGCGGGGCTCGTGTTCCTGGGGTGGCTCAAGGTGAGACTGGTCGGTTGAGTCGAATCACTTTTCTCATGCGTGTCCGGTCATTCGACTGATCGACTCCTAGAAACATAATCGTGGAATGCGCGGTCGGTTAACACCGTTTCTGGTAATTTCCGACGGCCCGCTTCGCCCGCGATCAAAGATTCCCCTCCTCCAGTCGTTCCAGGCCGCGGAGGAGGCCGAGGCGGACGGCGTCGGGGTCGTCGAAGGTCCGGCGGTCGAGGAAGTGCCAGCGGGCCCAGCGGCCGGCGCCGAGGAGGGCGTTGGCCCGCTCGAAGGTCGGGATGGTGGCGGCCTCGGGCGGGGCCAGGGGGCGGACGGCTTCGTAGGCGGCCAGGGCTTCGAGCCTCGACGGGCGGTCGGGGCCGACCGACTCGGCGAGGAGGCGGGCGAGGTCGGCGGCGACGGTCTCGCGGCCCATCGCCCCGAAGTCGACCAGGCCGGTCAGGCGGTCGCCGTCGAACAGGAAGTGGTCGGGCCGGGCGTCGCGGAGGCAGGGTTGCAGGGGCAGCACGCGGGCCGAGGCGGCTCCCAGGACGCCAAGCAAGGCGGGGGCGAGCGGTTCGGCCCGGTCGAGCCAGCGGGCGGCGAGTCCGGCCCGGGGGTCGGCGCGGTCGCGGGCGAGGGCGAGGGCCGACCGGATCGCGGCGAACTCGTCGAGGATCAGCCCCCGGACGTCGCCGAGGCGGGCGGCGAGGCCGGGGCTCGTCCCTTCGAATCGGTGCCGGCCCAACCGGGCGTGGAAGGCGGCCAGGCCGGCGAAGGCCGCGCGGAGCCGGAGTCGGGGCGGCGGCCGGCCCGGGTCGGCGGCGCCCGGCATCCACGGGGCGACCTCCCAGATCCGGCCGTCGTCGGGGACCGCCGTCCGGCCGTCGAGGGTGGGGATCGGGACGGGGAGGAACCCGAGGTCGCCCGCCTCGGCGAGCCAGCCGTGGACCCGGCCCAGGCTCGCGAGGTCCGGCCCGTCGACCGGCCAGGCCCGGGCGACCAGCGGGCCGACCCCCGAGGCGAACCGCCAGAGCCGGGCCCCGCTGAGGCCCCCCGCGTTACCCAAGGGCTCCGGCGGGGCGATCGGCCGGGCCCGCGCCGGGTACAGGGCGAGGACCGCCGGCCAACCGGGCATCCGGCTCATGAACCCCGGAACTCCCCGGCTCGGGCCTGCTCGCGGTCGCGGAGGGCCCGGATCGCGTCCATGTACCGCTCGGTCGTCGCGGCCAGCGCGGCCCGCTCGTCGGCGTGATCTTGGGGGAGGCCGTCGCTCGTCGGGTCGATGGGCGTCCCGTAGACGACCCGGGCCGAGGACGGGGTCGTGATCGACCGCCAGAGGATATTCGACCTCGGCGTCCCCCAGATGTAGGCGGGGATCACCGGGACCTTGGCCCGGATCGCCAGGAAGGCGACGCCGTGCTTCCCCTCGCCGATCTCCCGGCCCGAGGTTTGCAGGATTCGGCCTTCCGGGAACATCGGGACCACCCGGCCATCGCGGAGGGCCCGGAGGGCGGCCCGAGTCGCGGCCAGGTCCCGGCCATCGCGGTTGACCGGGATGCAGCCGATCAGCCGGCAGATGGGACGGATCAGCCAGTTGTCGTGATATTCGCGGGCGATGAGGAAGCCAAGTTTTCGACCGCTCCCGGCCTGGAGCAAGCAATGGTCGATGTTGCAGGTGTGGTTGGCGATCAGGATCGCGGGGCCGCGATCGGGCAGCGGGGCGGGCTCGGTCTGGAGTCGGTGGACGATCGAGCAGTAGCCGGCGTTGACGTACCAGAGGAAGCTGAGGAGTCCGTCGAAATCCGAGGCGGTCGTCGGTCTCGGCCGGAAGAAGCGCGGGAGGATCAGGAGGAAGGCGGCCAGTCCGACGGGGGTCCAGGGGCTCATCGGTCGGCGAATCCGGGGCGGTGCGGTTGCGATCGAGTCGAGGTTGATCTCGCCGAGTTGACGCCATCCGGCCCGGCGACGCAAGGTGTCCGTGAATTCGAGGTGTTGGGAGGCGGCCGGCGGTCAGGCCCGGTTCCGGCGGCGGTAGAGGAGGACCAGGCCACCGGCCAGGCCCCAGAGGGCCATCGTCGAGGGCTCGGGGACCGGCGAAGCGTCGGTGTCCACGGTGAAGATTTCCAGGCCCGACTGGCCCAGGGTCCCCTGGGTGAAATCCTTGCCCGGCCCGGCCAGGAAGTTCTTGGCGGCCAGCATCTGGGCGGCCTGGGGGCTGAACGTCAGGTCGGGGTTGGTCAGGGTCGACCAGGTGGCCGCGGCCCCGTCGATGAACGTGCCGGTCGGGTCGGGGTGGGAACCGATCCCGAAGGCGTGCATCAGCTCGTGGGCCAGGTTGTGGCCGATCGCCTTGGCCAGCTCGTCGGCGTTCTTGGCCGAGCCGAACTTGTCGATGAACGCGAAGCCGTCGCTGCCGACGTCGGTGACCCCGATGGCGCCGGCGTTCCCGCCGTAGGACGCCCCCGAGACGACGCTCATGGTGTGGGCGTAATTCTGGGTCGGGTCGGTGGTCAGGCTGACGTTGAGGCCGCTCAGGGCGTAGCTGTCGTGGACGGTCTGGAGGACCTCGGCGATGAAGCTCGACTGCTGCGCGGCGGTGGGCGTCCCGCCGAAGGCGTGCTGGACGGTCGGGCTCAGGTACCAGGCTTGCGGGTTGCCGGTGGTCAGGGCCTGCGACTCGGAATAGGTCCCGTTGCCGAAGTTGATGAACGCGGCGACCGAGTGATTCGCGCTGGACGCCCCCGAGGATGACCCGGGGTTGTTGTAGGAGGAAGGGGCCGACGACCCGGAGGCCGTCGGGGCGTTCGACGACCCGCCCGAGCCCGTGTAGCCCAGGCTCAGGCCGACGCCGCCCGTGCCGAAGCCGTAGCCGCTCGGGGCCTGGCCATAGCTCGACGAGCCGGCCGGGGCCATGTTCTCGGCGCCGATGTTGATCGGGCGGGGGGCCGCGACCGGGAGCGAAACCGGCGGGGTGGCGGGGGCGACCGGGGCGGCGTAGACGAGCGCGGTCGGGGCGACCGGCGGCCGGGCCACGATCGCTTCGTGGCGGCCATGCTTGATCGAGCCGGCGAAGGCCGAGGCGGCCAGCGACCCGGTCATCCACACGCCCAAGGCAAGGGTTTTAACGGCGGACATCGCGAACCTCCTGTTCGTGGCCCTGTCGGGAAGCCATCATGGCATCCCTTCGCCGCGACGGCATCCTTGCCGTCCTGTCGTCGCCTGGTAGGCCCGCGGCTGGCCGACCCGCGTCCAAATTTTCGCTGATCCCGAGTTGCGGCGGAGGGGGAAGATTTGCGAGACCAGGTTGATACCCCCGATAGGAAGCAAGCTTCGTGCCAGTGAGCAAAGCGATGCGGGGAATCGGCGGAGGCTCCCGGAGGTTTCGCCGCAAGGTCTTATCGAGCCTACTTCTCACGGGGTTTTCGATGGATGGCGTCGCGACTCGCGGGCCCTGGCGGTCGTGAGGATCGTCGAGGACCGGGACGGTTCTTACAAACGGCCGGAGTAAGTTTGTCCGGCGGGAGATGGGTCGAGCCGGATGCCCAATCCCGGCCGATCCGAGCCGGTTGGGGTTGCGTCTCCCGGATGCCTCGTCGGCGGGCCTCCGGCCGCTTGCCGGCGACCGGGAGTCGCGCTTATACTCCGGGGACCGTGCCCGGACCGTCGACGCCCGAGGACCCTCCCGGTGAACCGACCCAGCCCACTCCTCCGCCTGTTCCCGGCCCTGGCCTTGACGATCGCCGGTTGCCAGCAGGAGCCCGACGCCGAGCCGGCGAAGCGGACGGAGGCCCCGGCCCTGAAGCGCGGGCCCGAGGCCCCCGAACCGCCGATCGTGGCATCGCCGATCCCCGCCGTCCCCGACTCTCCCAACATGGACCCCGACAAGGTCGACGGGGCCAAGCGGGCGGACCCGCGAACCGGGGCCACCAGGAAGGACGAGCCGCAAGCCGAGCCGAACCCGAAGCCCTGAGCCTGGCGGTTGTTCAGGAGTCGGCGGCGTCGTCCAGCGGCCCCTGGACGACGGGATTGACCAGGGTCCCGATGCCGTCGATGGTGATCCGGACGAGGTCGCCGGGGGCGAGGGAGAAGTCGTCGGGCGGGACGATCCCGGTCCCGGTCAGGAGGAAGGCCCCGCCGGGGAAGCGGTTGTCGCGGCCCAGCCAGTCGACCAGGTCTTCGAGCTTCCGGGCCATCCGCGAGAGCGGGGTCGACTCGTCGACGATCGTGGCCCCGTCGCGGTCGATCTCCAGGCGGATGACGACGTCGGCCAGCGGCGGCATGGCGTGGGCCAGGGTCACGACCGGGCCGAGGGCGCAACAGGCGTCGTAGACCTTGGCTTGCGGCAAGTAGAGGGGATTAATCCCCTCGATGTCGCGGGCGCTGACGTCGTTGCCCACGGTGTAGCCGACGATCCGGAGGCGGGGCGACAGGACCAGCGTCAGCTCCGGCTCGGGGACGCACCAGCGGGTGTCGCGGCGGACCCGGATCGGCTGGCCGGGGCCGACGACCCGGCTCGGGGTGGCCTTGAAGAACAACTCGGGCCGATCGGCGGTGTAGACCAGGTCGTAAAACGAACCCCCCTGCTCCGACTCTTCTTGCCGAGCTACCTTGCTCCGCTCGTAAGTGACCCCCGCCCCCCAGACCTCCTGGTCGTCGATCGGCGCCATGAGCTGGACCGACTCCAGGGGGAGGTCGGCCCCAGCGAGGTCGACCCATTCGGCGACCCGGGCGGCGGGGCCGTCGTCGTGGAGCAGATCGCAGAATCTCGCCCCGGCGAACCCGATCGGGCGAATCCGATCTCCTTCGATCAGGCCGATCCGAGGCGTCCGGTCGGCCCCGGCCTGGCTCACGTATCTGGCGATCCGCATGGAGAGGAAGTTCCCTTGGGTGAGGAAGTTCGGGGCGATGTCCGGCGATTGGTTCCAGGGATACCCGGGAAGCGGGGGGTCGGTCAACCGCGCGGCGGGGGAGGTGGCCGGCCTTTCCGCAAATCCCGGAGAACCAACCTTAAGTTGTCGGCCGGTTTTGGCGATAATCCCGACTGAGGCCGGGTCGTGCCGACGCCCCGTGCGCCGAGGGGGTCCGGGCGGCCCGACGGGGGGCGACTGATGACGGATCGGATCGTGGTGGTCGGACACGCGGCCGTGACCTGCCTGGGTCGCGACATGGACGCGACGTGGGACGGCTTGATCGCCGGGCGATCGGGCATCCGGCGGCATCCGTCGCTGGGGCCCGACGCCTACCTGGTCGACCTGGCGGGCCTGGTCGCCGACTTCGGCCCGGGCTCGCCCGGCGAGGACCCGGCGGTCTCTCGGCTGGGCGCCCGGTCGATCCACCTGGCCCTGGCCGCCGCCCGAGCCGCGTGGCTCGACGCCGGCCTCGCCGGGCGGGCCGGCGCGTACGACGCCGACCGCGTGGCCGTGGCCATCGGCTCGGCCTTCGGGGGGATGGACCTGTACGACGCCGAATCGACCAAGTCGGCCCGGCGCAAGGGGTTGTCGGCCAGCCCGTACCTCGTCCCGGGCCTGCTCATCAACCAGGCCCCCGGGCAGGTGGCGGAGCATCTCGGGCTGTTCGGCCCGAGCGTCGCCCCGGCCAACGCCTGCGCCACCGGCGGCCACGCGATCGCGATGGGCGGGATGTTCCTCCGGGCCGGCGAGGCCGACCTGGCCCTTTGCGGCGGGACCGAGAGCGCCTTCACGCCGATGATCGTCAACGGGTTCGCCACGATGAAGGCCCTGGCGGGCCGGAGGCCGGACGACCGCGCCGCGGCCGACCCCGGCCAGGCGAGCCGGCCGTTCAGCGTCGACCGGGCCGGTTTCGTGATGTCCGAGGGGGCCGGGATGCTGGTCCTGGCCACCGAGTCGACCGCCCGGCGGCTGGGCCTGACGGTCCAGGCCGTCCTGGCCGGTTGGGCCCTGAATTCCGACGGATATCACATGGCGATGCCCAACGGCGAGAAGATCGCGAAGTGCCTGGCCACCGCGCTCGACCGCTCGGGCGTCCGGCCCGACCAGGTCGACTACTACAACGCCCACGGGACCAGCACCCCGGTCAACGACCGGGTCGAGACCCGGGCGATCAAAGACGTCTTCGGGGCGCGCGCCCGGGACCTGCCGGTCAGCTCGATCAAGGGGGCGCTGGGGCATGGCCTGGGCGCCGCCTCGGCGATCGAGGCCGCCGCGTGCGTCCGGGTCCTCCGCGACCAGGTCCTCCCGCCCACGATCAATTATCGCGCCGACCCCGAGCTTGACCTCGATTACGTGCCCGATCGCGCCCGACCCGCGACCGTGGACACCGTGCTCAGCGCCTCGTTCGGATTCGGCGGGACCAACAACGCACTGATCTTGAGGAGGTGGGACCGATGAACGACCCGAAGCTCCTGGCCCAGGTCGCGGCCACCGTCCGGTCGGTGGCGCGAGTCCCGAAGACCGTCCCGATCTCGGCCGAGACCCGGCTCGTCGACGACCTCCGGATCGACTCGCTCGACCTGTTCGCCGTCGTGATCGCCGTCCAGGAGCGATTCGACCTGATGATCGACGTCGAGGACATGCCGGACTTGAACCGGGTGGGCGACCTGGCGGCCTACGTGGCCGCCCGCCGGAACGCGGCGGCGGCTTGACGACGCCGCCCGAAGGCCGAACGCGGATCGGGCGACGGAGCGGGGGTCCGGGGACATGGGGCGACTCAAGGTCGGATTGCAACGGCATGCGTTGCGGGTGCTCCTCCCGGTGCTCCGCCACGCCCCCGCGCCCCTGTCGGCGGCGGTCGTCGACGGCCTCGGCTGGATCAACTTCGCGCTGGTGCCCGGCAACAAGGCGATCTATCGACGCGCGATCGAGCGGGGCCGCGACGAGCTGGGCGAGGACTGGGACCCCACCGCCACCGCCCGCCGGCTCGCCTCGGGCCTGGTCCACTGGCGGAGCCGCGACCGGCTCCTCGACGGCCTGGCCGACGACCAGGCCCTCGGCCGGTTCGAGGTCCAGGGGCGCGACCACCTCGACCGCGCCTACGACCAGAAGCGCGGGGTGATCCTGCTCGGCAATCATTTCGGCTCGCACCTCCACCCGACCCACTGGCTGTATCGCGAGAAGTACCCCCTCCGCCTGTTCATGGAACGGCCGCGCAACGTGTCGAAGTACATGACCGGCCAGTTCGAGACCGACGGGCCGCTCGGGCAGGAGAAGCTGTTCATCTCGCGACGCTCGACGCCGAGCGAGGCGGCCGGGTCGATCCTCCGCGCCATGCGAATCCTCAACGCCGGCATGGTCCTCCAGATCGCCTGCGACGTCCGATGGCACGGGGCCCACACCGCCCCCGGCCACTTCCTCGGCTCGACCTACCCGTTCTCGACCACCTGGGTCGTCCTGGCCGCCATGACCGGCGCCCCGGTGGTCCCGGCCTTCTGCCGCCCCGACGGCCGGGGCCGCTACCTCCTCGACTTCCTCCCCGCCTTCCGCGTCCCCGCCGACACCCCCCGCGACGGCCAGGCCGCCACCTTCGTCCAGCGCGGCCTCGACGCCGTCGCCGACCAGGTCCGCCGCCACCCCGACCAGAGCAACGACTACTTCACCTGGCCCCGCTCCGAAATCGGCCTGAACCGGGTGGCGTGACCGATCCCCCCGGGACAGGGGCCGGGGGTGAGGGTCGCGGCGCGACCGGAAAGGCGCGAAGAAGTCTCCGATGGGCATCACTCGACCGGCGACGCCCCTCACCCCAACCCTTTCCCGGAGAACGAGGGGGCCGGAAATTCGTTCGGGTCTCTCAGAATTGGCCGCCGCCGTGCCATCCGATCGACTGGGGGGCGTCGCCCGGGTGGACGACCGGGGAGTAGGTCGGACTCGGCCGGGTCGGCTCGACCGGGATGACGGGCGCGGGGGACGGCCCGGGCTCGGCCTGGCGGAACGAACCCAAACTCGCGGGTTCTTCGGGCGTCTCGGCGGCCGGCTCCGGGGCCTCGGGCTCGACCTCGCGGAACTCGCGGAGGGTCCGGAACAGGCTCCGCTCGGCGGCGGCCTCGGCCTTCCGGGCGAGGGCCGCCTCGGGCGAGGTGTCGAGCAAGGCCCGGTGGCCCGCCCCGGCCCGGTCGCGGGCGATCGCCTCGAGGTCGAGGGTCGAGCGGATCTCCCGGAGCTTCGCCACCTCGGCGTCGATGAGGTCGCTCAGCGCCATCATCGCCCAGAGCGACCGCCGATCGTCGTCGAGGCCGGCGCCCTCGTGGGGTTCGAGCCAGGCGAACCGGCCGTCGATCGCCTCGGACAGCATGGCGACGCGCGCGATCGGGAAGTCGTCGGGCTGGAGGCCCATCAGGTTCAAGACCCGGAGCCGGTGGTCGTCCGTCCAGATCGCTTGGGTCGGGTGGTGGAGGTCGGCCTTGACGGCGAGGAACGCCGCGATCGTCCGGTCGATCCCCTCGGGCGTCCGCCGGAGCTGGCGGGCGTGGGCGGCCGGGTGGTCGGCGAGGCCGTCCATCAGGCGTTCGACCTCGGCGAGCCGGGCGGCGTCGAAGGCGGCCCCGGCGCCGTCGACCCGGGACCCGAGCCGGGCCGACTCTTCGAGGGCCGAGCGGTCGAGGCGGATCGTGAACAGGGCGACCCGGCCGACCAGGAACCGCCCGAGCGTCGACTTCGGCTTGAGGTCGGCCCGAATCCCCTCGAAGCGGCCCCGGACCTCGGCGGCGTCCTCGGCCGGCAGGGCGATCCCCGCCCCGGTCGGGCCCCGGTCGGACACGGCGGCGACGCGGGCGGTCGGGCGGCGATCGGCGGCGGCGGTCATGGCGGCGGCTCCGGTGATTCGCGGATCGAGGGGGTGAATACATCCCGGCGAGCGACGTCTCTCCTCGATACAATCATTCGTGGGCGCGATCGTTAGTCGCCTTTCTGGCGGATCGCCGCGCTTTTCTCCCGGAGCGACGCCATGCGATCGATCCGCCGATGGTTGGCCCAGGCGCCGAGGCCCCGGTTCCGCGTCGGGTCGCTGATCGCGCTCGTGGCCCTGGCGGCGCTGGGGCTGACGGGCTGGCGGGAATATTACCGGGCCGACCGCGTCTGGCGGCGGGCGGTCCGGGGCGTCGACCACGACGCCCGGGTCGTGGCCTGGGGCGAGGCCAATCGGGGGCGGATCGAGGGCCTTTCCCCCGAGCGGACCCGGGCCGAGGTGGTCGGCGTCCTGGCCGTCGGCGACGACGACGCCCGGGCGGCGGCCTTGATCGCCTATCCCCTGATCGAGCCCGACCCCCGGCTCGCCATCCCCCGCCTGGCGCCGAGCCTCCGCGACCCCCGGGCCTCGATCCGGCGGGCGGCGGCGAGGGCCATCAAGATCAGCGTCCGCCCCGACGGCTCGGGGGTCGACCTCGCCCTCCGGGAGTTCGGCCGGGCGTTCGAGCATCCCGACGCCGACTTCCGCCGGGTCGTCGTCGACGCCCTGGGCGACCTGGCCTTCCGGGTGGCCGGGTCGCGGGCCGAGGCCCTCGCCCGGGTCCGGCTCGGGCTCGCCGACCCCGACGCCGGGGTCCGGATCGCGGCGGCCCTCGGCCTGGCCCGGCTCGGCCAGGGGTCCGAGAACTGGGGGATGCTCCGCGGCTACGTCGCCGACCACCAGGCCGGGACCTGCCAGCGGCCCCATTGCCCGGCCGCCCTGACCGCCCTCGGACTCCTGGCGACCGCGACGCCCGGCCCCGGCCCCGGCCCTCGTCGAGGTCGACGCGGCCCTGGAAGGGGACGAGATCGCCCGGGGGATCGTCGAGTCCCGGGCCCTCGTCGCCCTCCGCCAGGGGTCGCGAACCGAGCAAGTCGCCGCCGCCGTCCTGCTCTTGCGGATCGGGTCGGCCCGGCCCGTCCTGGCGGTCGACGACGACGAGCTGCGCGGCGAGGCTTATGCCGCCTTCGCGGCGCCCCGGCCGATCGACCAGCCCCTGGTCGGAATCCTGAAAAATTTCGCGGCCGGCGGGGACCTGATCCTCAAGGCCCGGGCCGTCGAGGCGATCGCAGCCCTCGGGTCGGCCGGGACGGTCCCGGCCCCCCAACCTTGATCCGGAGCGACTCGCGAGGCCCCCGATGAAGCTCCGCCGCCCCCGGTTCCGGATCTTGACGCTGCTCGGCGTGGTCGCGGCGATCGCGCTGGGCCTCGGGGCGTGGCGGGACTTCACCCGCCCGGTGAACGTCTGGAGGCGGGCGGCCCGGAGCCCGATCGGCGCGATCCGGTCGGAGGCCTGGGGCCAGGCCAACAACGGCCTGATCGCCGGCCTCACGGCGGAAGAAACCCGAGAGGAAGTCATCGCCCAGGCCGACGCCGGCGACCCGCTCGTCCGTTGCTTCGCCCTCTGGGCGCTGAGCCACGGCCAGCGGGACCCCGTCGGGCTGCTCCCCGTGTTCGTCCGGCTCCTGGACGACCCCGACACGCGGGTCCGCTGGAACGCCGCCGAGGCCGCGGGCCAGGCGGTCCGCCAGCTCGGGACGGGCCGGGAACTGGCCGCCCCCGGGCTCCTGAAGCTCCTGGGCGACCGCGACCCCTGGACCCGCCAGAAGGCCCTGGAAGCGCTCGGCGTCCTGGCGGAGGTCGGCGGCGGGGCGAAGGACCCGCTCCTCGAAGCCGTCGCCGGCCGGCTGGCCGACGGGGACGAAGGCACGCGGATCACCGCCGCGTTCGTCCTGTCCCGCAACGGCCGGGGCGAGGAGGCCATCCCGCTCCTGGAAGCCCACATGCTCGCCCTCCGGGCCCGCAACGGCGGCAGGGACCCCGGCGGCACCGGGACGGCCGACAACGCCCTGGCCCGGATCGCCGTCCGCTCCGACGACGTCATCGCCTTCCTGCTCCGCGAAACCTACCGGAAAGGCCAGGGGCTCTCGAACCGCTTCCTGTTCGCCCTCCAGCTCATCGGCGGCGACGCCCAGCGACGGGCCCAGGCCCGGGCCCTGGCCACCCTCGGAGGCGAGGACCGCGATCAGAGGATCGGGGCCGCGCTCTACCTCGAATCCCGGGGCCCGGCCCCGGCGACCCGACCCACCTGGCTCGAAGCCCTCCATCACCCGGACCCCGACGTCCGCGCCCACGCGATCAACTCCCTCTCGAACCTCGGCCGGTTCGACCCCGGGCTCAGGGCCGCCATCCGGTCCGTCGAGGCGAGCGACCCCGACCCCGCCCTCCGCGAGGCCGCCACCAACGCCCTCTGGCTCCCGCCCGGCATCAACGAGCAAGGCGAACCGATCACCCCCCCCGCCCCGCCGGAGGCCCCCGATGCCCCGCCGAATCCGTAGCCTCCGCGTGGCCACGCTCATGGCCCTGGTCGCGGCCATCGCGGTCGGGCTCGGGATCTATCGCGATCGGACTTCGCCCCGACGGCGGTGGGTGGAATCCCTTCGAAGCGCCGACCCAGAGTTTCGTCAGATGGAACGGTTCATGGCCTCGTATGGAAGTATCCCGGGCTTATCCCGGCGAGACGCGGGCCGAGCCTTGGTCGATGAACTGGGCGACCGCGATCCGGAATTCCTTTGCTTCGCGCTGGCTGCGCTCAGGGACCTCGATCCGCTCCCGGCCTCGGCCGTCCCGACGCTGGCCGCGTTGACGAGAGCGAATGATCCGGAGATCCGGGCAAGCGCGGTTCACGCCCTCGGCGCCGCCTTCGACCCGGGCGTCCGGGAGGCGGGGCCGGCCGCGCTGCTCTTGCTGCGGCTCGCCGATCCTGACTCCAGGGTCCGGGTGGCCGCCGTTCTGGCGCTGGACGAGGTCATCGTCCGATCGGGGCGGTTCGAGGAATCCGCGATCTCATCCCTCTCCGCCCTCCTGAAAGACCCCGAGCCGCAGGTCCGACTCGACGCGGCGCTGACGCTGACGCGGGTCGGCCGAGGTCTGGAAATCCTGCCCACGATCGATGCTTTCGTCTTCTTCCACGGCCATGGCGATTGTCGGACCGCCTTCCGGGTCCTCGATGCCCTGGCCGGCCGGTCGGATGAGGCCCTCCGCATCCTGGTGGCCCGGGCCTATCTCCCTGGCGACGAGCCCGATCCAGAGGTCCTGAGGATCTTGGTCCGGGTCGCCGCCGGGAGTGAAGCCGACCGCCGCCGCGTGATCGCCCGGGCCCTGGACGTCGACCCGGGCCAGGGGCTCCACCGCCGGGCCGGCGCGGCCCTGGTCCTCGGCGCGATCGGCGCGGGCCGGCTCGCCGTCCCGATGCTGATCGAGGCGACGCGCCACCCCGAGTGGACCGTCCGCCGCTCCGCCGTCCGGCATCTCGCCGAACTCCGACCGCCCGATCCGGCCGCCGTCGAAGCCCTCCGCGTCGTGGCCGAGTCCGAGAAGGCCGACGTGATCCGCGACCTCGCCGCCCGGGCCCTGGAGGGACCCGGCGGCCGGACCGCTCCCCTTGGAACCCGAGGCGCGAACCGATAAGATCGAGGGTCGATCGTGCGCCGGCCTCGCCTTAGTCCTCGGACCCGGAACCCGTCCCATGCCCGCCGAAACCCGCCCGACCGTCCCCTCGATGCGCTCCGACACCATCAAGCGGGGCGACGCCCGGGCCGGGCACCGGAGCTTGCTGCGCGCCACCGGCGTGGGCGAAGGGGACTGGGACAAGCCATTCATCGCCATCTGCAACAGCCACATCGACATCATCCCCGGCCACGTCCACTTGCAAGAGGTGGGCAACTACGTCAAGGAATGCGTCCGGGCGGCCGGCGGGGTCCCGTTTTTATTCAACACCATCGGCGTCGACGACGGGATCGCGATGGGCCACAAGGGGATGAAGTACTCCCTGCCGTCCCGCGAGCTGATCGCCGATTGCGTGGAAACCGTGATCGAGGCCCACCGCTTCGACGGGATGATCTGCATCCCCAACTGCGACAAGATCGTCCCCGGGATGTTCATGGGGGCCATGCGGGTCAACATCCCCACGGTGTTCGTCTCCGGCGGCCCGATGGAGGCCGGCAAGGCCGAGGACGGCCAGCCCATCGACCTGATCGACGCCTTCATCGCCGGTGCGAGGCGCCAGAGCGGCCAGATCACCGCCGAGCAGCTCGAAGCGATCGAGAAGGCCGCGTGCCCGACCTGCGGGTCGTGCTCGGGGATGTTCACCGCCAACAGCATGAACTGCCTGGCCGAGGCCATCGGGATGGCCCTGCCCGGCAACGGGACGATCCTGGCCACCTCGGCCGACCGCAAGACTCTCTATCACGCCGCCGCCCGCCGCGTCGTCGCCCTGGCCAACGACTTCGGCCGCCTCGGGGCCGGCCACGGCCTCTTGCCCCGCGAGATCGCCGCCGCCGGCGCCTTCGACAACGCCATGATCCTCGACATGGCGATGGGGGGCAGCACCAACACCGTCCTCCACATCCTGGCCATCGCCCACGAGGCCAAGGTCCCGTTCACCCTCGACCGGATCCACGAGCTGGCCCGCCGGACGCCCAACATCTGCAAGGTCGCCCCGTCGAGCCACTATCACATCGAGGACGTCGCCCGCGCCGGGGGCATCCACGCGATCCTCGGCGAGATCGCCCGAGGCCGCCCCGGCCTCCTCGACCTGTCCTGCCCCACCGTGACCGGCAAGACCCTCGGGGGGAACATCGCCGAGTACGACATCCGGGGCGAGGCCGCCGTCGACCACGCCCACCTCCTCGCCCGGGTCCGCCCGGGAGGACTCCGGTCGGCGCAAGCCTGGACCGTGCCCAGCGTCGCCCTCGAAGATCGGTCCCGGGTCGCCGGCCTCGCCCTCCTCGAAGCCGAAGGCGAGGCCGAGGTCCCCCCGGCCGGCCCCGTCGACGGCGGCGAAGGCCCGTTCGACCCCTTCGACGTGATCCGCCCGTGCGACCGGGCCTATTCCCCCGAGGGCGGGCTGTCGATCCTCCGGGGCAACCTCGCCCCCGAGGGCGCCGTGGTCAAGACGGCCGGGGTCGACCCCCGGATGCTGGTCCACACCGGCCCCGCCGTGATCTTCGAGGGCGAGGAGGACGCCTACAACGGGATCGTCTTCGGCAAGGTCCAGGCCGGCGACGTCGTGGTGATCCGCAACGAGGGACCCAAGGGGGGCCCCGGGATGCAGGAGATGCTCGCCCCGACCACGGCGATCAAGGGGGTCGGCCTCGGCGACCGCTGCGCCCTGGTCACCGACGGCCGCTTCTCCGGCGGGACCGCCGGGGCCTCGATCGGCCACGTCAGCCCCGAGGCCGCCGTCGGCGGCCCGATCGCCCTCCTCCGCCCCGGCGACCTCATCGCCATCGACATCCCCAACGGCCGCCTGACCGTCCACCTCACCGACGAAGAACTCGCCGCCCGCCGGGCCACCTGGACCCCCCCCGCCCCCCGGGTCACCGCCGGCTACCTCGCCAAATACGCCGCGATGGCCACCAGCGCCCACACCGGGGCCATCCTCCGCTGGGATTGACCGCCCGACCCTCCGCCACCCCTTGAATTCGGGCCGACCAAGCGTTATCTTCAACCCACTCCAACCGAACCCGGGCGGCTAACTCAGTGGTTAGAGTGCCATCCTCACACGGTGGAAGTCGCTGGTTCGAATCCAGCGCCGCCCAATCTCAAAGTCATACAGGACAACAAGTTGGGGCGACCGATTTTTGTGACGGTCGCCCGTCTCTGCTTTTGTGACGATCGTTGTGCCGATTTCTACCCTAAATCGTCCGGTCGCCGGCCTGCCGAAGTTCGTCCCGAAGTCGATCCAACAGACTATAACCTACCGATCACCGCCTCGATCGTCCCCGGAGTGTTGCCCTCCAGGCGGTTGTTCACGAACAAGAACGCCGGGATCTTTCACCGCCTGGATAGCCCGACGATCTCGGCCATCCCCGCCCTCGCCCCCTCGTTCGGCTCCTGGACCAACTTGTACGGTTCGAAGGTCTTGACGGCATCATCGTAGCCCCGTCCCCTCTTCAGGAGGGCACGCACGACGGTGAAGTCCGCCGTGAAGGCGTCCGGCAACTGGGCCTGGTTGTCCAGGGTTGGCATCCGGGTCCAGGCGTTGAAGACGTGGGCGACGTTGCGGGACTTCAAGAGGTCGAGGTAGCCGGGGGTCAGGTACTCGGGGTTGCGGATCTCGACGGCGTAGCGGAAACCCCTCGGGCAATCGGGCGAGGAAGGGGTCGAGCTGGCTTCGAAAGACCGAGCGACCTTGAGGGGAGAGTACGGGTGTAGGTCGAGGGTAAGCCACTGGTAACCGTTCACGGGGGGTAGCTAGTTTCGCTGGAGTGTTTGAGCAGGTAGAACGATGTCATGATGTCGCCCTCACCGTTACCACAATCTGTTTGGGACGCCTTGCCGGTCGAGGTT